>QWCN01004277.1_pt1 | contig 15364 bp, 9 predicted proteins | sample 1972711 | NCBI WGS metagenome assembly QWCN01 (sample SAMN09866707, study PRJNA288562) | Human gut metagenome isolate term1_stool, whole genome shotgun sequencing... | isolation source: gut | host: Homo sapiens | place: USA: California | reverse complement strand
TTAAAGTTTGTTCCGTTCAGAACAACACTTGGCTGTTCTATCCGTTACTGTTTCTAGGTTGCTTTGACTTATATAAGTTAAAGCTGTTCGTTTAAAAATCTTCAGACCGAAGTCTGCAGATCGAATATTCAAAAGAATTTTCGAAGATTTTCAAAGCACTATTTAATTATCAAGGTTCATGTTTTTCTGTTTTGTTGTCTCACTGACAACTCTGATAGAATATCATATCTTGTTATATTTTGTCAACAACTTTTTTAACTTTTTTTATAAGTTTTTATAAGCTGTGATACTTAACAAAACAATTTATCTTTCAGTCTGTGGCTGCTCTCGCAACCAGCTCGATTATCATAGCACCAGAGCCATCGATTGTCAATACCCAATTTTACATTTATTTACAAATTTTTTATTCGCTCTTTATATGACTTTAAGCCTCATTCTTGTCATCCAATTCAAACCAGAATTCTACACCATTGTCGTAGTTGATCACGCCATACTGCTGATGCATGGACTCCATGATTGCTTTTACAATAGAAAGGCCTACTCCACTGCCTCCATACTCTCTGGTTCTTGCCTTGTCAACTTTATAGAATTTGTCCCAGATACGTCCCACATCTTCCTCTGGAATCGGTTTTCCGGTATTGAATACACCAGCTCTCACATGTCCATCTTGTCTCTGGATCGTGATCTTGATAATTTTCTCCCCATCCACATGATTCAATGCATTACTGATATAGTTATTAAGTACCTGCTCCATCTTGAATTCATTTGCCCAGGCATAGACTGGCTCCTGCACATCATACACCAGCTTCACATCCTTCTGTTCAAAGAGCACCTGCATGGAACGAAGCATATTATGGATCATGGAAGCCAGATCGAACCGTTCCATAGTCACCACTTCATTGCCAAATTCCAGTTCATTGAGAGTCAGCAGATTCTTCACCAGCTTGTTCATCTTACCCGCTTCATCCATGATTACATCGCAATAGAACTCCCGACTCTCCGGATCGTCGTTGATACACTCCTTTAATCCTTCTGCATACCCTTGTACCAGTGCAATCGGTGTCTTCAGTTCATGTGACACATTGGAGAGAAATTCTTTTCTCATCTCATCTCGCTTCTCTTTCTGCTCAATATCCCGCTGCAGTTCGTTATTGGCTGTCTTCAATTCTGAGATGGTCTTCTCCAGGGTCTCCGATAACTGATTCATATGATTTCCCAGAAAAATAATCTCAGAATCTCTTCCGCCTTCAAATTTCACATCAAAATCCAGATCACTCATACGTTCTGATAGCCGTGCCAGTTCCAGGATCGGTTCGGAAATACGTTTGGACACCCAATGGATGATAAATGCGCCAACCAGCAATACGATACTTCCCACATAGATGAGAAAACGGTTTGCCAAAGACACACTTTCCCTGATCGGTTCTACCGCTGTCCGGATAATAAAAGGTTCTCCGCCGCTTAACACACCTGCCATTTTCAGATATCCACCATTTGGTGAATCCCTGTTCACACTCATCAGATACTGATCATTCTCTGCCAGAATAGATTTCTGATTCGGCCGTATTCCCAGCACATATTCATACAGATCCCGCTGTAGTTCCTCCGAATCATGAACAGATGTCAGCCTTGCCCGTCCATTTTGATCCATGACAAACAGACTGATATTATCGGTCTCACAGATTGTCCGAAGTCCAGCCAGAAATTTTTCGCCGCTCAGATTATCAGCCTTCGAAGCTTCATCCATATATTCATAAGCTTCTTTGATCGCCATGAGTTTGTTCTTTATATAGTAGTCCTGCAGGAAAAAAATATTTGCCACCCAGCAGGCCGCCAGTGCCACGATCAGGACTGCCGAGAAAATAATAGTCATTCGGGTTCCTATGGATCTCACTTTTTTCACTTTATTTTTCTGTCTTTGTTCTGTATGCATACTTCCATCTCCCGTACTGAAAAAAAGGCAAAGCACCGAGGCGCTTTGCCTTTTACTGCTGTATTTTATTGTATCACATCACAGAAAAACGTCTATGATTTTCACAGGAATTTCATATTCCTTCCTATGAAGAACAAAACTCATGATTATGAAGCAGTTCATGTTCTTTTCCTTTGAGGAATCCTTCGTACAGAGACATGATCATCGGGTTTTCATCACTCTTCTTGATCACTGCCACATTATCTGCCCGATAGATGCCTTCCGTTCTGGCTGCCTTGGTACGGTCGCCTGCCAGTCTCGGCTGGCCTCCACCCATAATACAGCCTCTGCGGCACGCCATTACTTCGATCAGATGGTAATTCTTCTCTCCGCTCTTCACCTGCTCCATAACTGCTCTTGCATTTGCCAGTCCACTGACAACGCAGATATTCAGGTCGATTCCCTCATAAGGAATGGAGAACTCTCTGATAAATCCACCGTCACGAACACCACACTCGGCAATAGCTTCCAGTGTTTCTTTGTCATGTCCTGGTACCAGCCGGCGGATCACCGCCTCGGTTACTCCACCAGTTACGCCAAAGATCACACCTCCGCCGGAACCAAATCCAAACGGAATATCAGAAGACTCGGGCTCCAGTTCTGCAAATTCAATACCGGTCATGCGGATCATATCGATCAGCTCCGTGGTAGTAATCACATAATCTGTATCCTGTTCTCCATGTGTGAAGCTGTTAGGTCTCTTTGCCTCCATCTTCTTAGCTGTACAAGGCATGAAAGAAACCATCACTGTCTTCTTGCCTTCCGGATTGTTTGCCGGATCGCGGAACCATTCTTTTGTCACTGCTGACATCATTCCCTGTGGAGAACGGCAGGTAGATACATGTTCCTTATATTCCGGGAACTGATCTCCCACAAATTTAACCCATGCCGGACAGCAGGAAGTCAGAAGCGGAAGCTTCTCGCCAGTTTTCAGGCGGTTCAGGAACTCCGCAGATTCTTCCATGATAGTCATATCGGCACTGAATGTAGTATCGTATACTTCATCAAATCCAATGCGATGAAGTACATTGACGATCTTTCCCATGACACTCTTACCCTTTGGCAGACCAAAGGCGCTTCCTACTGCCACACGGACAGCCGGTGCCACCTGTGCGACAACTCTGACATCAGGATCAGCCAAAGCTTCCCATACTGCCTCTCTGTTGTGACGGATACTGATTGCTCCGGTCGGACAGAAGATCTGACACTGACCACAGTTTACGCAGTCTGTCGCAGCGATCTCTTTGTCAAATGCCGGCATAACCATAGCTTCTGAACCACGAAATGCAAAATCTAATGCGCCTACACCCTGCAGTTCGTTGCAGACACGAACGCAATTACCACAGAGAATACATTTATTCGGATCTCTGACGATAGACGGAGAACTGAAATCCAGTGGCTTCTGTTCTCTGTAATTGCTGTATCGTACAGAAGTCACGCCAAAACGGTGTGCCAGTGTCTGCAGATTACAATCACCACTCTTAACACAGGTCGTACAGTCTCTGCAGTGAGATGCAAGCAAAAGCTCAATGATCAGTTTTCTGTATTTTTTTAATTTTCCGGTATTGGTGTAGATCACCATACCATCTCTTGGTTCTTCTGAGCAGGAAGCAAAAGTTCTTCCTCTGTCATCCTCTACTGTACACAGACGACAGGCTCCAAACGTGGATAATTCCGAGTGATAGCATAATGTTGGAATATCAATACCCGCTTTACGGATAACAGTCAGGAGGTTCTTCTCATCGGTAAATTCTACTTTTCTTCCATCGATTGTAATTGTTCCCATATTCGTCCCCCCTATGCTTCAATATAGACAGCGTCAAATGCACAGTTATCCTTACATGCCGAACACTTGATGCACAGGCTCGGATCAATGTGGTAGCTCTCCTTACGCACACCTGTGATAGCTCCCACCGGACAGTTCTTTGCACACTTTCCACAGCCCTTACAGAACTCTGGGTTGATAATGAATCTGCGCATTGCCTGACAGACTTTTGCACGACACTTGTGGTCACGGATATGTTCCTCGTACTCATCGCGGAAGGTCTTCAGAGTACTGAGCACCGGCAGCGGCGCACTCTTACCAAGTCCGCACAGAGCCATGCTCTGAATCATCTTTGCCAGTTCCTCCAGACGGTCCAGATCTTCCATTTCGCCTTCATCATTCACGATCCGTTCCAGGATCTCCAGCATTCTCTTGGTTCCTTCCCGACACGGAACACATTTTCCACAGGACTCTCTCTGTGTAAAGCTCATGAAGAAACGGGCAACCTCTACCATACAGGTATTGGTATCCATAACTACCATTCCACCGGATCCTACGATTGCATCGAATTTCTTTACAGAGTCAAAATCCAGAGGCTCATCCAGATGTTTCTCTGTCAGACATCCACCGGAAGGTCCACCGATCTGAACTGCTTTGAACTGAGCACCATTTTTGAGACCGCCACCAATATCAAAGATGATCTGACGAAGGGTACTTCCCATCGGCACCTCGATCAGACCTGTATTTTCAATAGATCCAGTCAATGAGAAGGTCTTGGTTCCCGGACTGCCCTCTGTACCGATAGTACGATACCAGTCTGCTCCTTGCAGAATGATCTTCGGTACATTGGCATAAGTCTCTACGTTATTTAATACGGTCGGCTTCTCCCACAGACCTTTTTCTACAGTTCTTGGCGGTTTCACACGCGGCATACCACGCTTGCCTTCAATAGAAGCAGTCAGTGCAGAACCTTCTCCACAGACAAATGCACCTGCTCCTCTGTTAATATGTAAGCGGAAAGAAAAATCTGTTCCCAGAATATGGTCTCCCAAAAGTCCTCTCTCTTCCAGCTGTGCAATAGCATGACGAAGTCTTGCTACAGACATCGGATATTCCGCACGTACATAAATATATCCATCTGAAGATTCTACTGCGTAAGCGGCGATCATCATGCCTTCGATCAGTTTGAACGGATCGCCTTCCATAACGGAACCATCCATGAACGCTCCCGGGTCACCCTCATCGCCATTACATACTACATAACGGGTCTTCTCAGCCTGACGTGCCACCTGTTTCCATTTCTTACCACAGGGGAATCCTCCGCCTCCACGTCCACGAAGTCCGGAACGGTCAACTTCATTGATTACATCCTCCCTGGACATCTCAAACATGGCTTTTGACAGAGCTTCAAAACCTCCTGCTGCAATGTATTCGTCCAAGGATTCCGCATCCACACGACCACAGTTTTCCAGAACGATTCTGGTCTGCTTTGCCATAAACGGAATATCTTCCGGATGACGATAATGTACGTCTTTCTTTGAATAAAGAAGGCGTTCTACCACTTCTCCATGTAGAACAGTCTGTTCAAAAATCTCCTGGCAGTCCTCTTTCTGCACTTTTACGTACTGGATAGTCTCTCCGCCTCTCTGAATTCTGACCAGGGGGCCTAACTCACAGAAGCCCTGACATCCTGTCTTCTTTACCCCCACATGCTCTCCCTCATCATGTGGTGCAAAATCCAGACAGACATTTGGCGTATCTCTTACAAGTTCCAGAAACTCCTCATAAATCTTTGTTGAACCGGTTGCAATACAGCCGGTGCCGGAACAGACAAGCATGCGGCAGTCACAGTCTTCTATATGCGCTTTGGCCGCCGTCCGCACCTGCATTAAATCTTCTCTGTTTTTGATCATCAGCCAATACCTCTCAATTCTTCAATCACTGCCAGCGCTTTCTCCGGTGTCATGGAAGGATGCACCTCTTCATTGACCATCATGGTAGGCGCAAGTCCACAGGCACCCAGACAGGATACGGTCTCTACGGTGAACATCATGTCGTCAGTCGTATGCTTTTTCCTGCTCAGTCCAAGTTCTTTCCAAAGTGCTTCCAACACCGGCATAGATTTACGTACATGACAGGCCGTTCCGTCACACACTTTGATCACATATTTTCCCTTGGCTTCAAAAGAAAAATTCTCATAGAAAGTAGCGACGCTGTAAGCTTTTGCCTCTGTGATTCCGATCTGTTCGGCTACATAAGTTAACAGTTCCCCCGGCAGGTAGCGGTACTCCGCCTGAATATCCTGCATAATTGGAATCAGCGAACCGGCTTTCTTGCCGTAGTGCTCGATGATCTCGTCTGTCTTACGATAATAAGACTGGTCCAGCATTCCTTATTCCTCCTTGTCCCATATATTTATTTTGTGCAGTTCGCACATAACCCTATGAATATATATTATCATTTTCTGGTATTATGCACAATATACGAAATAAACAGTTTTTTACTGTGCATTTTGACAAATTCAGCAGTTAGTTTTTATAAATGTGCTTTATACAAACGATGTATCTTCTGTCTTTTATATTACAAAAACTACTTGACATCGTACTTTCCATCCTCTATCATGTATCAAAGATGCAATTTCACTTTGGCGTAAGCTTTACATGTTTTCGGGCTTGTAAAGGTTTCGACGGGGGTTTTGAAGTTGTGGCAGCCATCCGAAGGCACCGCGTAAGGTGCAAATCTAAATATAAACGCTGAAGATAATTTAGCAATCGCTGCCTAATGGCAGCTGTCTGACTCAGAGCACCTACACTTTGTGACCCAGGCATCGACTATGTAGGAAACGACACACGCTAAGCTTTGCGCGTGCGGGAGTATCATGAAGCTACTAAAACTGTAAGCCTGTCATTTGGCGTGCAGCGGAGGGAATGTCAAACAAGTGACTGTGATGGGAGATACCGCAATGAATGGGCTTTCGGACGCGGGTTCGATTCCCGCCAGGTCCATACGGACGAGGAGTTCTGATTTTTAGAATCGGGGCTCTTTTTTTATAAACAAAACCTTACATCGTTGTCTCATTTTCACAAAATAAACATATTCCCTTGCTACAATAAAGCAAAAAGACCGGGAGGAGTGTCTGTCATGGATAAACTGAAGATCCTTGTAGTTGATGATGAAAGTCGCATGCGCAAGCTGGTCAGAGACTTTCTTGTAAAACAGAATTTTGATGTACTGGAAGCCGGAGACGGTGAAGAAGCGGTGGACATTTTCTTCCGCGAAAAAGATATTGCACTGATCATTCTGGATGTAATGATGCCGAAGATGGACGGCTGGCAGGTATGCCGTGAGATCCGCGCCTATTCCAAGGTGCCGATCATCATGCTGACTGCTAAGAGTGATGAGCGAGATGAACTCCAGGGATTTGATCTTGGTGTAGACGAATACATTACAAAGCCGTTCAGTCCTAAGATTCTGGTTGCCCGCGTAGAAGCGATCCTGCGCCGTTCCAATCTGCTCACCAATGAAGATATCATCTCTGCCGGCGGCATTGAACTGAATAAATCTGCCCATCAGGTGAAGATTGATGGTAAGGACATTGAACTGAGCTTCAAGGAATTCGAACTGCTGGCTTATTTTATGGAAAATCAGGGCATCGCTCTTTCACGCGAGAAAATCCTTAATAATGTGTGGAATTATGATTATTTCGGTGATGCCAGAACCATTGACACCCATGTAAAGAAACTGAGAAGCAAACTGGGCGAAAAAGGAGAACTTATCAAAACCATCTGGGGAATGGGATATAAGTTTGAGCCATAAAAATGTGATACTTATAAGTCTATGGCAGCCCAGGATGACAGCATAAAAGCTCGTATGACGTGTATCGGACAAAGCAATCTCTGTGTATCGGCTGAATACGTACACTTTCAGTGTACGCACCAGCCGATACACGGAGCTCACGTATGTTCGCTCCAAGTCATACAGCGCAGTTTATTGCTGTCACCCAGGGCTGTTGTAGGTTATAAAAGTATATTTTTTATTTGCTTCTTCTTTAGAAGTGAAGATTTCTATTGCTTCACAGAGTTTTAATTCAGATTTCCAGTTCTTGCAATTTTCCAAAAATTCTTTAAGATCAGCAGCAATCAGATAAGTTTTTCTGTCTTTGTCGATATAACAGATCGGCAAATCACTTTCCATATCTGTCGTTCCACCAACAGTTCCGATATAACCACCCTCACTGTCCCAGGCCATAATATCGATCCATGGAACGGTAAAAAAATCTATATTCACCATCCTGTCATCAAAGATGAAATGAATGTCATACTCATCTGCATATCTCTGATATTCCTCATCTCTGTCTTCCACCGGCATGGAATATGCCGTTGTTCCCACCGGAATGACGTCTTTTCCTGATACAAAAACTCCAACACAAGACCCATCCACCTGACTCATGTCTATATAAACCCTCTCCATCTTGCTCCTCCCTGTAAACACCAGCTTACTAACTCAAATATAGATGAATTTGTCGCTTTTGTAAACCTACAACAGTTCCTCAAAAATCTCAATAACTGTGCATCTGAATAAGTTTTATCAGAACCTGCAACAACTCCGGACGGCAACATAAAAGTTCGCAAAACCTGAATCAGCCCATGCTGATAGATTTCTACAAACTTTTATGCTGTCGTCCGGAGCTGTTTACAGTATTATTTATTCCTGCGTCGGCTCCTGTGCATTCAAAATCTGCATAAATTCATCACCGGTAATGGTCTCTTTTTCATACAGATATTTTGCCAGTTCGTGGAGCTTCTGCTTATTATTTTTCAGAAGATCCATAGCTTTCTCATATTCTTTCTTCAAAAGCGTTTTTGCTTTTTCATCAACGATTGCTGCGGTCTCAGCGGCGCAGGCAAGGGAAGTGTCTCCGCCCAGGTACTGACCATTGACAGTCTCCAGTGCCATCATACCAAACTCATCACTCATACCGTAACGTGTGATCATAGCACGGGCAAGCTTGGTCATCTGCTCAATATCATTGGAAGCACCCGTGGTAATGGAACCGAAGATCAGCTCTTCTGCCGCACGGCCTCCCGCATAGGTTGCAATCTTATTTTCCAGTTCTTCTTTGCTGAGCAGATACTGATCCCGTTCCTCCACCTGCATGGTATAACCAAGTGCTCCAGAAGTTCTCGGAATGATCGTGATCTTGGTGACCGGTGCAGAATGACTCTGCAGGGCTGCCACCAGCGCATGACCCGTCTCATGGTATGCTACGATCAGTTTTTCCTTATCAGAAAGAACAGCATTTTTCTTCTGATATCCAGCGATAACTACTTCGATACTCTCTTCCAGATCTTCCTGGATCACATACGTACGACCATTTCTGACTGCACGGAGAGCTGCCTCATTTACCATATTTGCCAGCTCTGCACCAGACGCACCTGCAGCGGCTCTTGCGATAGCATGGAAATCTACGTTATCTCCCAGCTTCACTTTCTTTGCATGTACTTTTAAGATGGCTTCACGGCCTTCCAGATCCGGCAGTTCCACCGGGATTCGTCTGTCAAAGCGGCCCGGCCGAAGCAGTGCAGGATCCAGAGTCTCCGGACGGTTAGTTGCTGCCAGGATCACGACACCCTTGGAGCCATCAAATCCATCCATCTCTGTCAGAAGCTGGTTCAGGGTCTGCTCCCGTTCATCGTTGCCACCCACACCGGCACTGTCTCTCTTCTTACCAATGGTATCGATCTCATCAATAAATACGATACATGGTGCTTTTTCATTTGCCTGCTTGAACAGATCACGGACCTTGGCAGCTCCCATGCCGACAAACATTTCCACAAATTCCGAACCGGAAATGGAGAAAAACGGTACTTCTGCCTCACCAGCAACAGCTTTAGCCAACAATGTCTTACCAGTTCCAGGAGGGCCTACAAGCAGGGCTCCTTTTGGCATGGTTGCACCAATTGCCTGATATTTCCCCGGATTATGGAGGAAATCAACGATCTCCTGCAGCTGCTCCTTTGCCTCATCCTCACCAGCCACATCATGGAATTTGATTCCCGTCTCGCTGGCCACATAAACCTTGGCATTACTCTTACCAAACTGCATGGCATTTCCAAGACCGCCGCCACCCATCTTTTTCATCAGCATCCGGGACAGCATCTGCCCGATTGCCACAAAGACAGCGATCTGCAGGACAAACAAAATAAACTGACTTACCCAGGAATCTTTTTCATCCTGTATTTTCCCAAATTTACATCCGGAATTATAGAGTCGATCTACCAGATCCGGATCATTAAACACAACCGTGGAATAAGCCTGCTGCTTTTCTGCCTTATCAGTGAAATAAATCACATCATCTTCCACCTGAGCAGTATCCACTTCTTTGTCATTCAACATGGTCAGGAAAGTTCCGTAATCCACTTCCTTAATCTGTGTCTTTAATAATGACGGAACTACGATTGTATTTAGCAGCACCATCACAAGAAGGACAACACAATAATAGAAAATCAACGGTTTCTTTGGTTTCTTCACCTGTTGCATCTCGTCACGCTCCTCTTTTTTCAGTCTTACCAACAGTTGCCATTATGATACGACAACATAAATTAAATGTAAACCCTGGGAAATATTCAGATTTCGCATAGATTTTCACTTTTCTTTTCTCTTGGTAAATAGTACAATAATCATAATTATTTTAAGACATAGGTCACTTGTCTTTATATCGGAAAGGAGTTAAAATCATGGAATTTTTTGAAAAAGTAAACGAACTGGCAAAAGCTGCCGCTGATAAGACTGTTGAAGTGGTAGAAGATACCCGCCTGAAAGCACAGATTTTGAACGATGAGAAATCCATCCGTGAGCTGGAAGCCAAGATCGGCGCCTGGTACTACGAGCAGTTTTCCGCAGGTCTTCCTGTAGCTGAGGAAGTCAGCGAATGGTGTACCGCCATCTCTGTCCATAAGGCAAATATCGAAGAGAAAAAAGAGGCATTGAAGCATACTCCTGCGAAAGATGCTGCGGATGCAGATGATGTCGCAGAACCAGAAGCATCTGATGAGCCGGAAGAAGATCCGTTTGAGTAATTTCTATACATGTACAATAGCTGAGGACCGCTGCACATCTATGCAGCAGTCTTCGCTATTTCTCAGTATATTTTATGCACTGGCATTTGAATTGATGGTATCGATTACTTTTCTGATTCCCATCCAGACATTCATATCTGTAAATATTTCAACAACACTTCCATGATCTGTGAACGGTGGTTCCTGTAATACCGAAAGATCCTTCATCACTCCATTGTGCACAATATATTCCACAATCTGATTTACAAAATAAATCTGTCTGCTGTCAAGACCTGTAAGATAATCCGAAAAAGCTTCTTTCGCTGCCTTCATATCAAGACCAATGATTTCCCGAACAAATTCCCCTAATGGTTTCTTTCCAATCACCTGCTCATAGTCTTCTCTGGTTCCAATCTCATTCCAAAGAATTTCTTCAAGGCTTGCAATATCCGTAGTGGTCAAAGGCTGATTGGTTCTTAATTTTGCTATCACAATATGATCCTGATGCTGTCTGATATAGTATTCCGCTTTTGCTTTATAATTTTTCAATTCATCATTATCAAGTTCTGCTTCTCTCCACTCAGTTGATAACAACTCATCTGTAAAATTAGTGACATACTTCATCTTTCCCGTCGGAATATATTTCATCAGATCACGAAGTCTCTCTCTGATCTCTTCAAATTCGTTAATTCCTGCTGTCTCCACATAATCTGTATGAAGAATTTTCTCAATAAAATCTGCCTGTGCCTGTATTTCCGGAATATTCGCAACACCTGCTATTCCTGTAACTCTTTTCTGTAAATCGCTTCGAGCCCTTGCATATTTTTTGCCGATCAAATGCGCAAGCTCTATACCATACATCAGTGCATCAAATCGAACCGCACTGGCTTCGTCTCCTTCCGGCAAAATAAGAGGCGCCACCTCTTCTCTGACAATCAATGTATCTTCATAAGTGAGTGTCTGGTAATTCGCTTCTGTAGAATAAAGTTCAACATATTTCAAATGCTGTCGCACTGCAAAATTATCCCTTGGCAATTCCTGTACCTTCTCACTCATATGTTTCACTAATGCATCTCTGTAAGCCGTCAGATATTTTTCCTGATAAGCAATATCTTGAAGTTTATAGGAGATTTCAAATTGCAAATTAAAAATGGCACTTTGCAGGGCAATCATATTTGCAGTCACTTTTCCCTTATTCATACGGAAAAATTCAAAATTTCCACAAAAATCAAAAATATAAAATTTCTGCTTATCTTCACCATCCAGCAACTTCGGGCAGAGTCTGGTTCCACGTCCAATCATCTGCCAGAATTTCGCCTTACTCATTACTTTCTTGAAGAAAACCAGATTCAATATTTCCGGCACATCAATTCCTGTGTCCAACATGTCAACAGATATTGCGATCTGAGGCATTTTCTTAGAATCAGAGAATTCATCAATTGCACTCTGTGCATAATTTATACGGTTGTCAATTACTTTTGCAAAATCCGGCAAATGCGGATATTCCTTATGAAATACCTCCAGGATCTTCTCCGCATGATCATGATTTTTTGCAAAAATAATGGTTTTTCCTAACTTCTGCCCATAATCGATCTTGATACCATCTGTCATAAGAATCTGCAGCACCTGTCTTATGGTATCCTCATTAAAAACCCACGTATTTAATGCAGACGCACCAATCGCTTCTGGCAATTCCCCTTCTTTTTCAAATGTATCCTCATATGCTTCCTTATCTTCCTCTGATAATTCGTCATATACAATACCTTTCTGGATAAACTTGAATTCAGATTCAACCGAAACATAATCTACGAGATATCCATCTTTTACGGCCTGTGCCAGATCATATCCATAAGTTGGCACTCCATTTTGCAGTTCAAATATCTCATATGTGTTTTTATCTATCTCATCTTTTGGTGTTGCAGTAAGTCCAACTAATGGTGCATCAAAATATGTAAAAATATTTTTATATTTATTGTATATAGATCGATGTGCTTCATCGCAGATCACAAGGTCAAAATGCCCGCAGGTAAATAATTTTCCATCTTTATCATTCACTGTATCAATGCAGTTGATCATTGTCTGATAAGTAGAAAACACACACCGCGCTGCATAATTATCCTTTTCTTCCACAAGGTTTGTGCAAGACAATCCATCCAACTGATTTACAAAGCTTCTCTTCGCCTGCGTAACAAGAGAATTGCGGTCTGCAAGAAACAGAATATTTTTTACCCAACCTGCCTCTAAAAGCACTTTACATAATGCAATGACCGTTCTTGTCTTTCCCGATCCAGTTGCCATTACAAGCAATGCTTTCCGGCGATTTTTCGCATCAAAATTATCGCATACCGCCTTTACAGCCGCCTCCTGATAATAACGGCCTGCAATCTTCTTGTCCACGGTAATGTGCTTAAGACTTGTCCTCATGGTCAGTAAATTAAACCATTTTTCCAGATCTCTTTTAGAATAGATCATAGAACATTTTCGTTCCGGATACTGTCCATCAATGATATGTGTCTCAAACCCATTAGTAAGGAAAATCACCGGTCTTCTGTGATGTTTCTTTTCCAGCAGATCTGCATATAATTGAGCCTGCTGTCTTCCCCTTGACACATCTACACAAGTTCGCTTCGCTTCTATCACCGCTAATGGCTGCTGGCGATCATCATAAAGCACATAATCTGCACGTCCCAGTTCTGATTTATTCGGCATTCCTGGAATCTCCACTTCATTGATCCAGTCTTTTCCTTCCACCCAACCGGCATCCATCAGCATAGCATCAATATAAAGCTTTCTCGTCTTATACTCCGACAGATCCAGTGGTTTCGGCACATAGGTAGACTGCTGTTCCTGTCTGCGGGCTGACAGTTTTTCCTTCAAAGAAGCATTTTCTTCCATCAGCTTCTTCAGATTCAATTCCTGTTGTGCAGACTTCTCCTGTTCCCGAAGCAGTTCTTCCTTCGCCTCACCTGCCGCTTTCCGGGATTCTCTTACTTTCTCAATCCGTGCTATAATAATATTCTTATCAAATGTCCGTTGCTCATAGTTATCCGCATAGCAATACGCAATATAATCAAGATAAATAAACAGATTTTCCAGACAAAGCATCGCTTCATCTTTTCCCAGTTTTTTACCGCCATGTGCCACATTATTGCCGCATCTGCGGATATAATCCATGCGCTTCCATAGATCTGCTCCAACAATCTGTCGATACTCCTCTGCACTCATCAAACTCTGAAGGTTGTCCTGATACGGCATCTCCAGTTCATCATCCACGGAATACATCCATTTGATAGCAAATTCCATCGCCCGACGGCTGTTCATAATACTCGCTTCCGGATCAAGCAAAATCAACTTTTCCGCAGAAATAGCCACATCCGCAAACTTGGAAAATTTTGACTCCTGTTTCAAATAATCAAAGTTGGTCAGCATAGATTGAACCTCCCTCTGGCAGTTTTGTGTCTGTTTTAATCATAACATTTTGAGCAGAAATAAGGAATATGTATGCGTAAAATGAGTGAGAGCAATTTTAATTTGTCGACTTGTTTAACGAAGTCACAATATTGCCTTTGTAATTCTAAAGGCGGACATATAAACTTAACCGCCTTAACCTCTCCCATGGATGGCATATTAGGAATTCCACTACCTCTACTAAAACCAAACAGAATTTCCTGAATTTCATCTCCCCTAAACTGTTGTATGAAGAATGTATTTAACATCACTTCTGGATTAAGCGAGATTTTTAAGAGGGCTTGATTAATAATGCCTTCCCTAGCGCCTTCTGGGATCTCCGCAATACGTCCTAATGTAACTCCAGAACAGCTAATAATTAAATCACCTGGAATTACTTTGAAGCCGATCATATCATCATATTTTTCTTGAGTAATATAGTATTTCGCATACTCAAAATCATTATGTATTGCATGCCTCTGTTCATATACTAAATAACCTTCATCAACAAAATCATCCTTTTTTAAAGCTCCACCAAAAGGTCCTCTCTTAATCGAATTCTTATTATCAATTACTATCTCTGGTAAAGTTTTCATTTCAAATTTACCATCATAAATACTTCCAAACAGCTCGACAAATCGGGCTTTGATAAGGTTGTCTAAAGCAGTAAGTTCAGTCTTACGCATATGAATAATTCTTTTTGTTTTATCCAGCACACTACACACTTCAAACATCTTATCTTTTGAAATTTCGGGAACTGAATACTCTGCAATCTGCTTTGGACTTATATTCGGCTGTGCACAACCAGCAGCCTCTTGCAATATTCTGTCAGTTTGTCTTAATAAAAAATACTTAATATACTCCTGAGGGATTTTATCAGATTTCTTTCTAACAATTCCCACTCGTTGGTTTACAACATATCTTTCATCTGCATCCATTATTCCAATTTTCCCAGTAGTAGCCCCGGAAAGTGCAATATAAATATCGCCCTTATTGGAATAGTATTTTTCATTCACACTATCGGTTGTATACTGACATTCATCAAGATTTAATGTTCCATCTATAAGTATGTTTCCAATTTTTATAACTGGAAAGCCATCTTCTTCATCATTAAACGACTTA
>QWCN01007675.1_pt1 | contig 15371 bp, 11 predicted proteins | sample 1972711 | NCBI WGS metagenome assembly QWCN01 (sample SAMN09866707, study PRJNA288562) | Human gut metagenome isolate term1_stool, whole genome shotgun sequencing... | isolation source: gut | host: Homo sapiens | place: USA: California | reverse complement strand
AGAGAGGGGGACCGGGGGAGAGGAACTTCGGCGTTTGAGATGGTCCTCTCCCCCGGGGCAGGAATAACAAGTGCCGCAAGGGGTTCAGCCCCCCCTCGGGCACTATAGCGGCAGGTCGAACCGGTGCCGCGCGGAAGGGCGGAGGGGCGCCAGCCCCCATCCCCCTGTCAGCAGCTGGGACCGTTCAGAAACCACTCCCCGTTTTGGAGAACGAAATAAAGACTGGTAGACTTCCAGGCAGAGGAAGGGGAATCGGAACGCGAACGGATCGACACATGCAGATAGTCCGCCCGACTGTCAGAAAGTATCTCCAGAGAGTCATAGTCGTACAGACGAGTCCCCGTGACGGTCGGCTCAATCCGGTTGCTCTGACGAAGCGAACCGTCCCGCTCCAGATAGCGGGCAGGCATCACGGCACCCGACGCCGTAAGCGTAAATCCGGTCAGAAGAGAGGCGCAGAGCGAGTCGGCATAGGCAGTCGAATAAACCGAACGGATCGCCGCCTCAATCTCCGCACAGCCGGCAAACCGCGCATACGGCGTCATGACATAGTCACTGCTGTCATCCCCCGAACCGTAGTAGCGGTGGATGAGCTGCTCCTCGGCTCCCTCCCGCGCGAAAACAGGCAGACCAACCCCGAATACCACCGTGTTGACGTCCACCGCCTGCTCAATCCGCGCCACAAGCCGGTCAAATACCTCCTCCCGCGCGGGCGCCGCAGAACGGCACCCGGCAAGCGGAACCGCAACGCCCGCCAGAAGAAGGCAGACGCACAGCATCATGATCCATTTTTTCATACGTGTCCCGTCATTCCTGCCCGTCCCCGGGCTCCGTGTAATCCTCCGGAAGAAGCACGGCATCCTCCGTGCCGTCGGTATCCTCCGCCGCATCGGCATCGGGCGCATCCGATACCTCGGCGCCGGAACCGTCCGCCCCGTCGGCGTCGGAAACACCCTTCTCCCCGTTCTTGCTTTCCTCGTCCCCGCGGTCGATCTTGGTCAGATTGACCAGCTTCTGCCCAGCCTCCAGACGCATCACAATCACGCCGGCAGCCGTGCGGGACAGCTCGGATATATCCTGCGCAGGCGTGCGGATAATGATACCCTGGTCGGTTATCAGCATCAGGTCATCGTCCTCGGATGCCGCCAGAATGCCGGCAAGACGCCCGGTCTTGTCGGTGCACTTCTGGCAGGTCACGCCCAGACCGCCGCGGTTGGTCATGACGCGGAACTCGTCAAACGGCGTGCGCTTGCCGAAGCCGTTCTCGGTCACGGTGACCAGCCGCTTCTCCGGCTCCACCCGCACGGCACCCACCACGCAGTCCTCGCCGCGCAGGGAAATGCCGATGACGCCGCGTGCCGTGCGTCCCATCGGGCGCACGTTGTTCTCGCTGTACCGGACGGCGCGCCCGTCGCTGGTCGCAATCAGGACGTCGCTGTCCCCGCGCGTGTGCAGGACGTACAGCAGCTCGTCGCCCTCGTCCAGCGTCAGCGCGATCTTGCCGCCCTTGCGCTGGTACTCAAACTCGGACAGCAGCGTCCGCTTGATGATGCCGCGCTTGGTCACCATGAGCAGGTACTCGCCCTCGCCGAAGCCGTCCACGGCTATCATGGCGGTGACGCTCTCGCCCTCCGCCAGCTGGATCAGGTTGATGATGTTGCTCCCGCGAGCCGTCCGCGATGCCTCGGGAATCTGGAAGGCGCGCAGAGTCTGCACGCGCCCCGTGTTGGTGAAGAACAGCACGGTGGAGTGCGAATGCACGGTCATGACCTTCTCGATGAAGTCCTCCTCCCGGGTGGTCATGGCGGTCACGCCCTTGCCGCCGCGGTGCTGGGCGGAGTAGGTGTCGCTGGGCAGGCGCTTGACATAGCCCGCATGCGTCAGCGTCATGACGCAGGTGTGCTTCTCGACCAGATCCTCGTCGATAATCTCGTTTGCGACCTCCTCGATGCGCGTCCGGCGCTCATCGCCGTACTTGTCGCGGATGGCGGTGATTTCCTCCTTGACGATGCTGCGGATCTTCTCCCGGTCGCCGAGAATCACGCGGTACTCGCCGATTGCCTGGTACAGCGCCGTCAGTCTGTCCTCTATCTTCTTGCGCTCCAGACCGGACAGGCGTCCCAGCGTCAGCGAGACGATCGCCTGCGCCTGCTCCTCGGACAGTCCGGGGTTCTCATCGGCGGCGAAGGCAGTCAGGTTCAGGGACGGGTCGCCGGTCAGGTGGGGACCGTCGAACCGCTTCATCAGGTTCACCTTGGCTGTCGGGGTATCCGGCGACGACCGGATGATGGAGATGACCTCATCCAGGTTATCCAGCGCCAGCTTATAGCCCTCGAAGATATGCGCCTCCCGGAGTGCGGCGGCAAGGTCGAACTCGACGCGCCGCCGTATGACGCTTTCCTGATGCACGATATAGTAATCCAGTATCTGCGCCAGATTCAGCACCTTCGGCTCGTTGTTGACCAGCGCCAGCATATTGACCGCGCAGGTATCCTGCAGCTGGGAGTAGCGGTAGAGCTGATTCAGGATGACGTGTCCGTTCGCCTCGCGCTTGTACTCCACCACGATGCGCATACCGCCCTTACCGGAGGACTCGTCCCGGATTTCGCTGATTCCCTCGATGCGCTTATCCTTGACCAGTCCCGCCATGGACTCGACCAGCAGGCTCTTATTGACGCCGTAGGGGATTTCGGTGATGACGATGCGGCGCTTGTCCTCCTCAACCTCTGCCTGTCCGCGCACGACGATGCGTCCTTTACCCGTCAGGTAGGCTTCCTTGATTCCGTTGACGCCGTGGATGGTGCCGTATGTGGGGAAGTCGGGGCCCTTGATGAAGTTCATCAGCTCCGGGATGGAGCAGTCCGGGTTATCCATTCTGTACACGGTGGCGTCAATGACCTCGCGCAGGTTATGGGTAGGGATATTGGTCGCCATACCGACCGCGATACCCATGGAGCCGTTGACCAGCAGGTTCGGGAACCGGGAGGGCAGGACGGAGGGTTCCTTGAGGCGGTTATCGAAGTTGGGCACCATCGGCACGACGTTCTTGTCGATATCCCGGAGCATTTCGTCCGCCAGTCTGGACATTCTCGACTCGGTATACCGGTATGCGGCAGGCGGGTCGCCGTCGATGGAGCCGAAGTTGCCCTTTCCGTCTATCAGCTTATAGCGCATATAGAACGGCTGTGCGAGGTGCACCATGGTGCCGTACACGGAGCTGTCGCCGTGCGGGTGGTACTTACCCAGCACGGAGCCGACCGTGGTTGCGGATTTTCTTGTGGGTTTATCGTATGTCAGGTGCTGCTCGTACATATCGTACAGCACGCGGCGCTGACCCGGTTTGAGTCCGTCCCGCACGTCCGGCAGTGCGCGCTGCATGATGACCGACATGGAGTATTCGATAAAGGATTTCCTCACCTCATGCTCCAGGTTTACGTCCACGATTTTCTGGTTTTCAAAGAGCAGGCTTTCGTTTTCTCTTTCCTGCTCGCGCTCCTTTTTTCTGCTGAATTTCTTTTCCACGGTTTGTTTTTCCTCGTTTTCTTTTTATGGTTTCTGATGGTGGAGAGTCGTGTGTTTTTATGGGGGGTAGGGGGGGGCAGGGGGGGCGCAGGGGTTTTGGTCGCCTGCTGACCTTGCCACTGTGGTACCCGGCGGGGAGCTTGCCTTCTTTGTCGCCTGCCTGCCTTTTTACTTTAGCTTATTTCCTGCCCCCATCCCCCCGACCCCCTTCCCCTCCGGGGAAGGGGGAGAATATTACTTTATTTCGCCGGGGGCTTCGCCCCCGGCACCCCTGCAACCGGGTGGGACGCGGCACTGGCACAACTTTCAGTTACTCGCATAGAGAGCCCCGCGTTTTGCCATAGGTGCAAAGGATTCTGGTTATCTTTATCTATGAGCAGTGCCGGTAGCCAAGGAGAGGGGGGACCGGGGGAGAGGAACTTCGGCGTTTGAGATGGTCCTCTCCCCCGGGGCTGGGCGAGCCAGTGCCGGCGGGGGGTCAGCCACCCCTCCCCACACCACAGCGGCAGGGCGAACCAGTACCGCCGGGGGCGGAGCCCCCCCTGCCCCCCCACTACCATCTTTTCCCTTCCCCCAGCAGTCGCCGCACAAGGAAAACCACGCCGTAGACGAGCGGAGAGAAGAGAACAGACAGAACAATATGCGGGAGAACACTGAACCAGAGAAAGCTGACAGGCGGAACCGCACGCGCAGAGAGAGCCGCGGAAAGCACGCGGAATAAACCCTCGGCGGCGGCACCGACAGCCGCAAAGACAGCAAAGGAAGGCATATTGTGGGCAAGACGCGAAAGCGCCAAGGAGCCGGCAAGCCAGCCAAGCAGGAAATAGGAAAGCGGACGAAGCATCATGCCGGAACCCATGCAGTCGGCAAGAAAACCGACAAACAGCCCCAGCACACCGCCATGCTCCCCGTCAAACAGATAGCCGACAGCCAGCACAAGCAGAAGCCCCAGCCAAGGTCCGCCCGGCGGGAGAGGCGGCAGTCGCAGACGCGCCAAAATCCCCTCCAGCGCAAGCAAAATGCAGGAAAGAAGAACCCCGGCAGCAAGCCGCCGGATGCGATCCAGCGCGTCGGCGGAGATCCAGCCGCCCCGCTCAGGGGGGCGTCCGCCCCTGCGCGCGCGCCCGCTCACGGAGAATCCCCCGCGCCGCTGCCGCCCTGCCAATGACTGCCGTCCGTGTAGTGCACATAGTCGGTCAGAACCGCAACAAGGCGCAGATCGGTCAGATCGGCAAACGGCGTCACGGTCGCCTCGGTCGTGCGGCTGTATGCGTTGGCGGAAACCGACGCAATCCGCCCCACCGGAATGCCGTAGGGGTACACCCCGCCCTTGCCGCTGGTCAGAATCACGTCCCCGACCGCGGCATCCGCCTCCGCCGCCAGCGCGGTCAGGACGGCGTTCCCGGACGGGAGCGATGCGAATTTTCCTTCCCACAGCCCCGTTTCGCCGGAGCGCGCGTCTATGGCGCCTGCGGCAAAGTCGGTATTCAGCACGGTGCGCACGCGGCAGGAGCCCACGCCGACCTCCGACACGATGCCGACCAGCCCCGCCTCACACACCACCGGCATTCCCACGGCGACGCCGGAGGAGCTGCCGCGGTTGAGCGTCAGCTGGATGGCGTAGGACTGCCCCCCGCTGCCGCCCGACCACTCGGTCGCGGTCACGGCGCAGGACACCAGCGACCAGTCCTCCCGCTCCTGCTTCATGGAGAGGTAGCGGTACAGCCAGCTGTTCTCGTTTTCCAGAATTTCCGCGTCCAGAAGTCCCGCGCGGAGCGACTGATTCTCGGCGCGCAGGGCGTCGTTTTCCGCCTGCAGGTCGCGGATATCGCGGAAGTATCCCGCAAAGCCCGCCGCCGCGTCTGCGGTTTTGCCGGCGAGCCAGCTGAAGGGGTACATCACCGCGCTGCCCACCTGTCGGAGCAGGGAGCCCCATCCCATGACCGCGAACACGCTCGTGAACAGGCACAGGCAGAGGGCGATGCAGATGCAGACCCGGAAAAATTTTGATTTCACTGCCGTCCTCCTTCATTTTTCGTGGCTGTGTCGGTGCGCTATGGGTGTGCCTTTGGCATGCTGAAGGCATGTCATGGGCGTGTCCTTGTGGAAAACTATATCTCCACACGATCCGCTCACTTTTCCACAGTGTTTTTCCACACCTGTTTGAAACTTAGAAATAGGCAGTCCGGACAAGCGGTATTTGCGTGGGGGCGAGATTTCCACACCCTTTTCCACACCCTGTGGAAAACTGGTTTCTGCGGATTTGTCGCAGGGTGTCGTACTGGGGTGGGGTATGACATATTTTGTGATTTTTGTATAATTGGTTTGGTTTGTTTATTGGGTTATTTGGTGAATCGGGTGGGTTTATGGGGGGTCGGGGGGGTGGTCGCCTGCCGACCTTGCCACTGTGGAACCCGACGGGGGGCGCAGGGGGGTGGTCGCCTGCCGACCTTGCCTTGCCGGAACCCGGCGGGAGCGCTTGCCTTTTTGGTCGCCCGCCTGCCCTTTTACTTTAGCTTACTTTCTTGCCCCCATCCCCCCGACCCCCTTCCCCTCCGGGGAAGGGGGAGACTTAAAGTTTTCTTATGCAAGGGGCTGCGCCCCTTGCATCCCCGGGGCTGAACCCGGGCGGCACGGGCTTTTCCTGTGGAAAGTGAGTTCCGGCGGGGGCTTCGCCTCTTGCGGGGCGGGGTGGGGGTGGCGTTGCGGTGCCCGGAGGGGGGCGCAGGGGGGTGGTCGCCTGCCGACCTTGCCTTGCCGGAACCCGGAGGGAGGCTGACCTTTTTGGTCGCCCGCCTACCTTTTGCTTTAGCTTTGTTTCTGCCCCCATCCCCCCGACCCCCTTCCCCTCCGGGGAAGGGGGAGACTAAAGGTTATTTTATGCAAGGGGCTTCGCCCCTTGCATCCCCGGGGCTGAACCCGGGCGGCACGGGCTTTTCTTGTGGAAAGCGGTGCCCGAGGGGAGGCTTCGCCTCTTGCTTCTCCGGCAGGGATAGCCAGTGCCGCACGGGTACAAGCCGGATTCAAAACCCACAGCAGAAGCGGCTAAGCCGATTCTGCAAAACCCAAAATCCCAGCCGCCATCCGGTACAGCAAGGAAACCGCAGGTCCGGGCGCCGACGTAAATCTTCAGCCAAATAATTCTCGGGAGAAGTTCTTGGGGGTTTGGGGGCTTCTTTCAAGAAGCCCCCAACGCTCCCCCGTTCCTTCGCTTCTCCGCTCCCCCGTTTTCCCGCTTATATATCCAGATTTTCCGCGAACTTGGCGTTTTCCTCGATAAAGATGCGGCGGGGTTCGACTTTGTCGCCCATGAGGAGGGAGAACATTTCGTCGCAAGCCATGGCGTCCTCGATGGTGACGCGCTGGAGGGTGCGGTTAGCGGGATCCATAGTGGTTTCGCGAAGCTCGTGGTCGTCCATTTCACCAAGTCCCTTATAGCGGTCGGCTTCCACGCTGCCGCCGATTTCGGCAATGATCCGGTCGCGCTCCTCATCGGTGAAGGCAAAGCGGTCGTTCTCGCCCTTGTGGTTCTTTTTGTAGATGCGGTAGAGGGGCGGCATGGCGAAGTAGACGTGCCCCTCCTCCACAAGCTGACGCATATGCCGGAACAGGAAGGTCAGAATCAGAATCCGGATGTGCGAACCGTCCACATCGGCATCCGCCATAATGATAATCTTGCCGTAGCGCAGCTTGGTGATGTCGAATTCCTCCCCGATGCCGCAGCCGATCGCCTGAATGATAGGCAGAAGCGACGGATTGCCGTAAACCTTGTCCAGACGGGTTTTTTCCACGTTCAGCACCTTGCCGCGCAGGGGCAGGATCGCCTGATAGCGCGGGTTTCTGCCCTGCCCTGCCGTACCGCCTGCGGAATCTCCCTCCACAAGGTACAGCTCGGTCAGCTCGGCACTCTTTTCCTGACAGTCCTTGAGCTTGCCGGGCAGAGAGGAACCCTCGGAAAGCGCGCCGCGACGGGTTGCCTCCCGCGCCTTTCTCGCCGCCTCCCGCGCACGCGACGCCGTCATTGCCTTGTCCAGAATGACGCGCGCAACGGCAGGATTCTCCTCAAAGAACTCCGCCAGCTTGGAGGTCACGGTGCCCTCCACCAGCGTCCGGATGTCGGAGTTACCCAGCTTTGCCTTGGTCTGGCTCTCAAACTGCGCGTTCTCCAGCTTGACCGACACAACGGCGCAAAGCCCCTCCCGGACGTCCTCGCCGGACAGATTCCTGTCGCTGTCCTTCAGGATGCCCGCCCGGTGCCCGTAGTCGTTGATGGCGCGGGTAAGACCGGACCGGAAGCCGGTCTCGTGCGTACCGCCCTCGATGGTGTTCATGTTGTTGGCAAAGGTCATGACGCACTCGTCGTAGCTGTCGGTGTACTGCAACGCAATCTCCGCCACGCTGGTGCCCTTCTCGCCGCGCATGTATATCACCTGATTGTGGCAGGGCGTGGCGTGCTTCTGATGCTCCGCCAGATACTCCACAAAGTGCCGGATACCGCCCTCGTAGCAGAGATCCTCCTCCGGAGGCGGCAGCGGATTGCCCTCGCTGTCGGTGCGCGGACGCTCGTCCCGCAGGCAGATGCGCACGCCGCCGTTCAGGAACGCCTGCTCGCGCATACGGTTGAGCAGCATCTTGAAATCAAACACCGTGTCCTCAAAGATGGTCGGATCCGGCTTGAAGGTGACCTTCACGCCGTGCGGATTCCCGGGATCCGATTTCCCCTCACTGCGGAAGGGGCGCGCCACGTGCCCGCGCTCAAACCGTTCCGTGTAGCGCACGCCGTCCACGGTGTCCTCCAGCTCCAGCCACTCGGACAGCGCGTTGACGACCGATGCGCCGACGCCGTGCAGACCGCCCGCGATCTTGTATCCGCCGCCGCCGAATTTTCCGCCCGCGTGCAGGATGGTGTAAACCACCTCCGGCGTGGGGATGCCCTCCTTGGGGTGTATTCCGGCGGGGATTCCGCGCCCGTTATCCTGCACCGTGACGCTGTTGTCGGGGTTGATGGTCACGGTGATCCGGTCGCAGTGTCCCGCCAGCGCCTCGTCTATGGAGTTATCCACAATCTCGTACACCAGGTGATGCAGTCCCCGGATGGAAGTCGTGCCGATGTACATACCCGGTCTTTTGCGGACTGCCTCCAGTCCCTCCAGCACCTGTATCTGATTCTCGTCATACACCTCGTCCGTGGCGGTGTTTACGCCCTCCGGGAGCTTTTTTTCGTCCATGTTATTCTCTGCCATTTCTTGCTTTTTTCCTTTCCTGTGTATATGTCCCGATTCTGAAAAGTCCTTACTGTATATACATTTTTATTTTTATTCAGTCTGATCCGGATTGGCGGGGCGGCTTCCGGTCGTCCGTCTCGCCGCGGTCTGCACGCTCACTGCGCTCGCCGCGTATTCTGCCGATGAGGGCGGCGGTGGAGAGCTGGGAGAAGTAGACCTTACAGTCCCCGTCTGTTCTGTCCCTGTACAGGACGAAGGATTTCGGTATCTCCTCGTTGGCGGCTTTGACCATATCCTTTTTCTGAGCCTCCGAGAGGTATTTTCTGGTGATCCATGAGGTAGTTGTTCTGTCGGCGTCGAAAATGCCGATGATGTCGCGTGTGCGGATGTTTTTTTGGTTTCCGATGTGGAGATACACGGTTTTTTCTCCTTTCGTGTGGGATGTGGGCTAGGGGCTTGTCCTTTTGGTTGCCTGCTGACCTTGCCGTTCCGGAACCCAGCGGGGGTTTGCCTTCTTTGTCGCCCGCCTACCCTGCCTTTAGTTTGCTTTTCTGCCCCCATCCCCCCGACCCCCTTCCCGACGGGAAGGGGGAGATTCAAAGTTTATTTCGCCGGGGGCTACCGCCCCCGGCACCCCTGCAACCGGGTGGGAAGCGGCACTGGTACAACTGTAGGCATCAGGTTATTTTACCGTAAAAGCAAAGGATTCTGTCTATCTATTGGCGGTGCCGGCAGCCAAGGAGAGGGGGGACCGGGGGAGATGGAACTATCCGTCGCAAGCGACGGCGGCGTTTGAGATGGTCCTCTCCCCCGGGGCATGGCGAACAAGTGCCGCACGGGTTTAAGCGGATTCAAAACCCGCAGCAGAAGCGGCTAAGCCGATTCTGCAAAACCCAAAATTCCAGCCACCATCCAATACAGCAAGGAAACCGCAGGTCCGGGCGCCAACGTAAATCTTCAGCCAAATAATTCTCGGGAAAAGTTCTTGGGGGTTTGGGGGCTTCTTTCAAGAAGCCCCCAACGCTTCTCCGTTCCTTCGCTTCCCCGCTTCTTCGCTCCCCTTCACTCAAAATACTTCCCATTTTCGACCCGGATGGAGCGGAAGGAATCGGGGGAGAAGGAGGAGGAGATATCCTCGCAGCAGGTCATGATGACCTGGCGGCCGGAGAGCTCGCGGAGGAGGTAGGAGCGGCGGCGGCTGTCCAGCTCGGAGAGGACGTCGTCAAAGAGAAAGACGGGGAGATCGCCGCCGGTTTCCTGCCCGCTGACGGTGCCTTCCGCCAGCTTCATGGCAAGCGCGATAGAGCGCTGCTGCCCCTGCGAAGCATACAGACGCGCGGGACGGTCGTTCAGAGTCAGCGCGAGATCGTCCCGATGCACCCCGTACAGCGTGCTGCCGGCACCGATCTCCCGCGCGGTACGCTCGGTCAGAAGGCGGAAATACGCCGGCGCAGTGTCCTCCGGGGAGAGCATTTCCTGCGCGGGAAGACCAAGCGAATTGGTATACCCGACACCGGGAATTTCACGATTGCCGGTCATGTCCGCAAAGCAGTCGCGCATGAGGGAATCCAGACGCAGAATATACCCGGCGCGCTTCGCCGCGATTTCCGCACAGGCGGAGGCAAGCTGCGCGGACCACTGCTCGGCAGTCGGATCCAGCCTGCCGCCCGCGTCCTGCGCCTGCCGGAGCAGCGCGTTGCGCTCCCGCAAAGCCCGGTTGAAACGCTTGAGCGCCCGCACGTAGACGGGGCGGAGCTGGGAGATCGCCACATTCAGGAAATCCCGCCGATCCTCCGGCGAGCCCTGCACAACAGACAGGTGCGCCGGACAGAACAGCACAACCCGGAACCCGCCGACAACCTCGCTCATGCTCCGGACGCGGACGCCGTTGCGGTCAACAGCCCTGCCGCCGCGCCCCCGGAGAAGCCGGAACAGAAGCGTGCTGTCCGCCTGCCCTGCCTGCCCTGCCTGCCCAACTGTCTCCGCCGGCGAAAAGCAGTTCTCTATCATGGCACTTTCCGCACCGAACCGGATCAGCTCCTCGTCATGCCCCGTGCGGAAGGTCTTGCCGAGCGCCGTGTAGTACAGCGCCTCCAGCAGATTGGTCTTTCCCTGCGCGTTGTCGCCGTGCAAAAGGTTGACGCCGGGGGAAAAATGCACCTCCGCCTCCTCAACGTTGCGGAAATCCCGCAGACGGATCCGCCTGCACTGCATCGCCGCCCCTTACTCCTTGGTGCGCACCGGCAGGAGGAAGTACAGCTCGCTCTCCCCGGCAGCCGTTTCCTCCTCGCTCAGCACCGGCTCGATGTTGATGCTGGACAGCGACGTGGACATGGAAAGCCGGACATCCCCGGCGCGGCAGGCACGCAGACTGTCCATCAGGTACCGGTTGTTGAAGGCAATGGTCAGATCGTCCCCCTCGTGCCGGATGGGCATCTCGTCATACGAGCTTCCCAGCCCCGAAACGGCGGACACCTTGAGCATCCCGCCCACGATATCCAGCCGGACGCTGGAGCGCACCGCCCCCGGCACGCGCTCCTCCGTAATCAGCGCCGCACGCTCCAGCGCGCTCAGCAGCACATCCCGATCCACCGTGACCAGAATGCGGTGATTCCGGACGATGATGCGCTCATAATCCATGTACTCGCCGTCAATCAGGCGGGAGAAAAACGTAATCCCGTCCAGGTCAAACACAATATTCTTGCGGAACATATGGATGCGCGTCAGCGGCTCGCCCTGCTCCCTGCTCTCCGCGCTTTCCCCGCTCTCCGAGCTCTCCAAGCTTTTTTCGCTTTTCTCATTCCTGTAATCCAGCAGGCGGAACAGCTCCCCCACCGACTTGTTCGGCAGAATGAAGCGATAGTTCAGGGCATCGCCGCTCTCGTTGCGGTTCTCGGTCTCGGCGGGCGTGGAGCAGACCGCCATCCGGAAGGAATCGCAGGCGACGGTATCCAGCCTGCCGTCCGTCACGCGCATATACATACCGTTGAGGAACGGGCGCTGGTCGTTGGTGCCCATGGCGTGCATACACTTTCCGATCATGGCGCGCAGCGTCTTGCGCGGCACGGTGAACCCGTTGACCGACCGGAGCCGCGGCAGATCCGGGAAATCGGCAGCCGGCAGCGCGTTCATGGTGTGCGACGCGCGCCCGCAGGTAATGGAAACGCAGTTCCGGTCATCCACGGACAGCGTGATCTCGCCGTCATCCATGGCGCGGACTGTCTGACTGAATTTGGCGGCGCTGATAATAGCCGCGCCTTCCTCGATCACCTCGACGCGGACACTCAGCCGGACGCCCTTTTCCAGATCAAAGGTGGTCATACGACATACGTCCGGCGCCTGCGCTTCAAACAGGATGCCTTCTGTGGCAGTCAGGGCTGTTTTGCCGGACACGCCGCTCTGCAGCGGCGACACGGCTTCGCACATATCGTTTTTGTTGAATATGATCTTCATGGTTTGTTTCTGTCTCCTTTCAGGAACGGTATCGTGTCAGTATATGTAGTGGCTGAGCGGGAAATGCCGCCCCGCACGTTCTGTCAGCGTCTGCCCGCTTTCCGCCTCCCGCGCGCCCGCGCGCGATCCGTCCATCCTTCTATCCTTCCATCCAGAAGCAGGAGCAGTAGGGGGCGGGGAACTGTGGAAAACCGGAATATCCAGCCACGGCAGGAACTTTTTGGCGTTTTTGCCGGCGCGGTTCTGTGCGGAATATCCGGATTTTGCCTTGACGGATTGTGGAAATCCGCGTCCGGGGGTGGTTTTTTGGGGATTTTTGGGTGTCCGGCGGCGTTCCGACCGCGACAAACCGGTCGTTGTGGACGGATTTTTTCTGTTTTCTGTGGGAAAGCCGGGGGTTCTGTCCACCGGCATTTGTGGACATCCGGTGGGGCTTGCGGTTGGCTTGGGGAATTTGTCCGTCCGGTTTTTTATGCATATCCACAGGACAGCGGGGGGCGTGTTTTTCTGCTGCAATGCCCGGATTCGCGGTCTGCGGGGGTTGCATACGGCTATGCATACCGTGCTTTTCAACATAGTTTTCCACAGGCTGTGAAAAAGGCGGGGAAAAGTCCACAGTCTTTTCCACACGGTGTGGAAAACCGGGGGTGTTTTCGACAATGGCGTTGTGGGGAGCGGGGTTTTGCCCCTTGCATCCCCGACTGAACCTAAGCGGTACTGGCTATTCCTGCCGCTGTGGCACCCGGCGGGGGCAGGGGGGCTTGCCCCCGCGCGGCACTGGCTATCCCTGCCACTGTGGTATCCGGCGGGTGGCAGGGGGGGGCTTGCCCCCGCGCGGCACTGGCTATCCCTGCCACTGTGGTACCCGGCGGGGGGCAGTGGGGCTTGCCCCTTGCGGCACTGGCTCGCCCTGCCCCGGGGGAGAGGACCATCTCAAACGCCGAAGTTCCTCTCCCCCGGTCCCACCTCTCCTTGGCTGCCGGCACTGTCCAAAGGAAAGCATTTCCGTCGCTTTTGCACCGAGCCGCAGGCATCCTTTCGCAGGGCATCTGCTTGGCAGGTTCTGTAAGTGCCGCAGGCGGTCTAATGCCGGGGATGCAAGGGGCGAAGCCCCTTGCATAAAAAAACCTTTGTCCTCCCCCTTCCCGCCGGGAAGGGGGTCGGGGGGATGGGGGCAGGAAAACTATGATACGTATTGCAAATCCGGTAACCGACCGGCGGCATCGTGGTATGCCCGCCGCCCGTCGGAACGGCACCTCACCCGCCCCGCACTTCTTTTTCCATTTCCTCCAGCTCAATGCGGAAGAGATCATCCTGCGCCTTGCGCTTTTCCACAGCATCCAGGGAGGAAAGAATGGTGGAGTGGTCACGGTTGAACAGCTTGCCGATGTTGGGAAGCGACATTTCGGTAATCGTGCGGATAAGGTAAACCGTCACATGACGCGCGGAGGCAATCTCCTTGGTGCGCCGCGCGGAAACCAGATCCTCCCGCTTGATGTTGTAGCGGTGATAGACGGCACTGAATACCTTGTCCACCGTCACATTGACAGGCTCGGCTCCGTCCAGAAGATCCGAGATGCAGCTGCGCGCAACATTCATGTTGATCTGCTGACCGGACAGGAAGCTCATGGCGCCCAGCTTCTTGATGGCACCCTCAATCTGCCGGATGTTGGAGCGCAGATTCTCCGCCAGGAAGGAAAGCACATCGTCCGGAAGCGTCAGATTGACCTGATCCGCCTTTTTCTTGATGATGGCGGTGCGCAGCTCCAGATCGGGCGGCTGAATGTCCGCAATCAAGCCCCACTCAAAGCGGGTTTTGAGACGATCCTCCAGCGTTTTGATCTCGCGCGGCGGACGGTCGGAGGTCAGAATGATCTGCTTCCCGTCCTCGTACAGCGCGTTGAAGGTGTGGAAAAACTCTTCCTGCGTGGATGTCTTGCCCGCAATGAACTGGATATCGTCTATCAGCAGCACATCGCAGGAGCGGTAGATGTCCCGGAACTCCTTCATTGCCTGCCGCGCCAGACTTTCAATCATGTGATTGGTGAAATTCTCGCCCTTGATGTAAATGACGCGGACGCGCTCGTTCTTGCGCTTGAGCTGATTGGTGATGGCGTAGAGCAGATGCGTCTTGCCCAGCCCGGACGGTCCGTAGATGAACAGCGGGTTGTAATTCTGCGCGGGATGGTCGGCGACAGCCAGACAGGCGGCGTGCGCGAACTTGTTGGAGGAGCCGACGATGAAATTGTCAAACGTGTACTCAAAATTGAAGGGCGGCAGGGTGGAGGGCGGGAGATGTCCCACCGTATCCGGCTTGTCCGCTGCCTCTGCGGGCGTCTGGACTTCCGCCGGAGTGGGAAACGCCTGCTCGCTCCGGATGCCCGCAGCGGGCGAATTTTCCGCGTTTCCGGCGGGGCTGTCGGGGGCAGTGCCGGACGGGGTTCTGCCGGGCAGGTTGGGGGCTGCGCCGCAGACGCTGACGTCCCCCTCGCCGCCCGCCTTATCCGTTTCGGCGTCCGGCTCCAGCACGATCATGCGCTCATTGAGCGTGTAGCCTTTCTGTCGTGCGATCTCGTTGCAGGCGGACTCGCTGACAAGGCGCACTGTGACCGGGTATCCGAGGATATCGGAAAACCGCTTTTCGATCTCCTCGCGGTACTTGAGGTTCACTGTGCGCATTTTGATGACGGAGTCGCCTGTCAGGATGATTGTTGTATCGTCCTCGATTCCCGTCACCGAGAGATCTCCCAGGAAGAGATCCGTCACGGTATTGGAAAGCTCCTTCCGGAAGCTGTCCCTCACCATTTTCCATATATCGTTCAGTTCGTCAAGGAAAGACAAGGGCATAGGAAATCCTTTCTTTCCTGCCCTGCGGCAATGGCTGTCGCCGGGCAGTCTTATAAGTATATTTATATAATTATAGTATACCATAATTCTTCCGGAAAATCAAGCCCCATTTTGATATTGTTTGCGGTGGGGCGTGCCTTCTTCGTCGCCCGCCGCCCCTGCCTTTAGTTTACTTTTCTGCCCCCTATCCCCCCGCCCCCCTTCCCGGCGGGAAGGGGGAGAATATTACTTTATTTCGCCGGGGGCTACCGCCCCCGGCACCCCGGGCATTAAACCGCCTGCGGCACTTACAGAACCTGCCAAGCAGGTGCCCCGCGGCTGACT
>QWCN01004264.1_pt1 | contig 15422 bp, 16 predicted proteins | sample 1972711 | NCBI WGS metagenome assembly QWCN01 (sample SAMN09866707, study PRJNA288562) | Human gut metagenome isolate term1_stool, whole genome shotgun sequencing... | isolation source: gut | host: Homo sapiens | place: USA: California | reverse complement strand
TCCTGCTGGAAGATTTCCGGAGTGGAAAGCTGGGCAAAATCACACTGGAGCTGCCGGAACAGGCGCAGGAGGACTGACAATGGAACAGAGAGATAACAGAGAGGATATCGAGACAGAAGAGAAGCCGAATGTTATGCGGGAGCTTCTCGGCATGCTGGTATATGTGGGCATTGTTCTGGCTATCACATTTCTGATTATTACCTTTGTAGGGCAGCGGACCCATGTGAGCGGTGAGTCTATGGAAAATACCCTGGACGACGGCGATCAGTTGATCGTGGATAAGCTTACATATCGGTTCCACGATCCGGAGCGGTTTGACATTATTGTGTTTCCGTTCCGCTACAAGGATAATACGTATTATATCAAACGTATCATCGGACTGCCGGGTGAGACCGTGCAGATTGCAGATGGTGAGATTTATATCAACGGAGAGGTGCTTGAGGAATCCTATGGCCGCGAGGTCATGCAGGACGCAGGACTGGCTGCGGAGCCCATTACCCTGGGTGATGATGAGTATTTCGTGTTGGGCGATAACCGGAACTACAGCTCAGACAGCCGTGATCCCAGCGTGGCGCTGATTCACCGGAAAGAGATCATCGGACGGGCATGGCTGCGTATCTGGCCCCTGGATTCTTTCGGCATTTTGAAGCATCAGTAGAGGCGGGATTATGACAAAGACAGAGCAGCTGCGCGTGGAGCGGGAGCAGCGGAAACAGGAAAAATTAGCGAAGGAGCGGGAGCGTCTGGAGGGCATGCGTTCCTTTGAGCATCAGTACGGGGGCTATGGAGCCGTCTGCGGCATCGACGAGGTGGGCAGAGGACCGCTGGCAGGCCCGGTGGTGGCCGGAGCTGTGATTCTGTCACCAGACTGTGAGATTCTCTATCTTAACGATTCTAAGAAGCTGTCGGAGAAAAAGCGTGAGCTTTTGTACGATGAGATTATGGAAAAGGCGGTGGCGACGGGCATCGGCGTTATCAGCCCGGCCCGTATCGACGAGATCAACATTCTGCAGGCCACCTATGAGGCCATGCGGATGGCGATTTCCAATTTGAAGGTGCAGCCGTCCGTCCTGTTAAATGACGCAGTGACGATTCCGCTGGTGGAGATTCCCCAGGTTCCCATTATCAAGGGCGACGCCAAGAGTGTGTCCATTGCGGCGGCCAGCATCATTGCCAAGGTCACCAGGGATCATATGATGGTGGAATACGAGGAGATTTACCCGGGATACGGCTTCGCGTCCAATAAGGGCTACGGCTCGGCGCAGCATATCGCGGCTTTGAAAGAACTGGGGCCGACGCCGATTCATCGCAGAACCTTTATTAAAAACTATACGTAAATAATTTAGAGGGCGCGAAAAGGATAGTGAAAACAAGTGTCAAGCTTGCTTGTAAGCTTGTTTTTGCTATGAAAAAATTTAGGAGGCTTCTATGCAAAACCGCCGTCAAATCGGCACGGAAGAGGAAGCTTTGGCCGCTGTGTTTCTGAAGGCGCAGGGCTATGAGATACTGGAACAGAATTTTCGCTGCCGTCTGGGTGAGATTGACATTATCGCCCGGGACGGCAGCGCACTTGTATTTATAGAGGTAAAATATCGGAGGAACGCGGCTTACGGGACTCCGGCAGAGGCTGTAAATCTACGGAAGCAGCAGAAGATATGTAAGGTGGCTGATTATTACCGGATGAAGCACCGCGTTTCGGACGGGCAGGCCTGTCGATTTGATGTGGTGGCGATTCAGGGGAGGAACATCCGGCTGATTCGGGATGCCTTTCCTTATTGTTTTTATTGAATAAATATAATATTCAATCAAGAAAAGTTTAAAAGTAAAATAAATACAGTGAAGAAGGAAAGACATCGGTGGCAATGCAAAGGAGAAAATCGAATGGAACAGAAACAGGCAGCGGTTGGGATGACGAAGCTGGACAGAGAGAATGTCTATGAATGGAAAAAAGTAAAAGACAGAATAACGACACACCTGGTGGAGCGTGCAGGCGTTCCGTTTTTACAATTTTCCCTTCTGGAGGAAACCGGCATCGCTACCCACGCCTTTTCCACCCGTCTGGGCGGCGTTAGCGAGGGCGTCTGCAGTACCATGAACGTAAGCTTCACCCGTGGCGACAGGGAAGAAGCGGTACGGGAAAACTATCGGAGGCTGGGCGAAGCTGTGGGCTTCGACTGCGCCGATCTGGTCTGCTCTGATCAGACCCATACCACGAACATCCGGGCTGTCACCGAAGCCGATCGGGGCAAGGGTTTTGCGCGCCCAAAGGACTACACCGACATAGACGGCCTGATTACCAATGTGCCGGGGCTCGTGCTGGCCACCTTTTACGCGGACTGTGTACCGCTGTATTTTGTGGATCCGGTAAAGAAGGCCATCGGCCTGTCCCATTCCGGCTGGCGGGGTACCGTGGGAAAGATCGGGAAAAAGACAGTAGAACGAATGCAGGAAGAATATGGAAGTAACCCATCGGACATCCGGGCAGTTATCGGTCCCTCTATCTGTCAGGACTGCTATGAGGTGAGCGCCGATGTGATCGAAGAGTTCCGGAAGGCGTTTTCAAAGGAATACTGGCCGGAATTATACTATGCCAAAGAAAATGGCAAGTACCAGCTGAATCTCTGGAGAGCCAACGAGCTGATTTTCCGGGAAGCAGGAATTCTGCCGGAGCACACAGCAGTCACGGATCTCTGCACCTGCTGTAATCCATCTCTTTTATTCAGCCACAGGGCGTCCCATGGAAAGCGCGGAAATCTGGGGGCGTTCCTGATGCTGAAATAGAGTGGTTATTTTGGGATAAATAATAGGGCCGATGCAATTCTATCCGTTTCGATAATTTTGCATCGGCCCCTGTTTTATCGGAGTTCTGATTTATTTCCCAAGATCTCCGTTCTGCCTCTTTTCCAGGAGATTCCGGATCTTCTCGGTCGGGTTGTTGATCTTTCCAATCGGAGTGTCATGATTCATGGTATCAATAATCGTAGCTAGGAACTTGGTCATATCCGCTTCGGTGTAGTAGGGCTTCTCAAGAAGCTCCGGAGAGCGGTAGTTCAGGTTCGTGGTGACGATACGCTTGATGTAGCCCTTCTCGTAGTACTCGTCGAACTTTTCAAAGCCATCGGTGAAAAGGCCGAAGGTACAGCAGACATAGACGTTGCGCGCACCCCGCTCCTTCATCTGCTTAGCCACATCCAGCATACTTCCGCCGGAGGAGATCATATCGTCGATGATGATGACGTCCTTGCCGGTCAGGGAGGTTCCCAGGAACTCATGGGCTACGATGGGGTTCTTGCCATTTACGATGGTGGAGTAGTCTCTTCTTTTATAGAACATACCCAGGTCGATACCCAGGACGTTGGAGAAGTATACCGCACGCTCCATGGCGCCCTCATCAGGGGCGATGATCATTAAGTGATCGTTATCCACCTGCAGATCCGGTTCGGTGCGCAGCAGCGCCTTCATAAACTGATAAGGCGGCTGGAAATTATCAAAGCCGTTCAGAGGGGTGGCGTTCTGTACACGCGGGTCATGGGCGTCGAAGGTGATGATATTGGTAACACCCATATTCTGAAGCTCCTGCAGGGCCAGCGCGCAGTCCAGAGACTCACGGCTGGTACGGCGGTGCTGGCGGCCCTCATAAAGGAACGGAATCACCACATTGATGCGGTGTGCCTTACCGGTGGCAGCGGAAATGATACGCTTCAGATCCTGATAATGATCGTCCGGAGACATGTGATTCTCATGGCCACAGACATTGTAAGTGATGCTGTAGTTGCAGACGTCCACGATGACAAACAGGTCGCTTCCGCGGACGGATTCACCGAGACGGCCTTTCGCTTCACCGGTTCCGAAACGGGGACAAGAGCAGTCTACCAGGTAGGAATCCTGAGCATACTCCTGAAAATATACGTTATCGCGGTGCTGCATATTGGCGGTCTTACGAAAATCCACCAGATAGTTGTCCACCTTCCTGGCAAAATACATGCTGCCTTCCAGAGCGGCGATTTTCAGCGGCGCGATGGGTAAAATATTGTCAAACTGATTTGTTTCTGACATGACTGTCCTCCGAATAATATGACGTAAATTTCGATATGTTAGTGAAAACATACTACATATCATTTATACCATTTTCCGATACAGATCGTCAAGACAGATTGCTTTTTATTTTCAAATAATGTATGATGGTAAATGGAAAAGAAGGAGTTTTTGCGAAAATATGAAAAAAACGAAAGAACACGTAATCAAAACCATAGAATCGGGCAGCATTGCCGAAGAGCTGGAGCTGGAGCCGGGAGACGTGCTGGTGGCTGTGAACGGCCAGCCGGTGAAAGACGTCTTTGACTATCACTATCTGATCAATGAGGAATATCTGGAGATTCTGGTCCGCAAGGCAGACGGCGAGGAGTGGGAGCTGGAAATCGAGAAGGAATACGAGGACGATTTAGGCATCGAGTTTGAAAATGGCATGATGGATGATTATCGTTCCTGCAGCAATAAATGTATCTTCTGTTTTATTGATCAATTGCCGAAGGGCATGCGGGATACCCTGTATTTCAAGGACGATGATTCCCGGCTTTCTTTTTTGCAGGGCAATTATGTGACCCTTACCAATATGAGTGACGAGGATGTACAGCGCATCATCACCTACCGCATGGAGCCTATTAATATTTCCTTCCAGGCCATGCACCCGGAGCTTCGCTGTCAGATGCTTCATAACCGCTTCGCCGGGGACGCCCTCAAAAAGGTGGATCGTTTCTATGAGGCGGGCATTGTTATGAACGGTCAGATTGTGCTCTGCAAAGGTGTCAACGACGGTAAAGAGCTGGAATACAGCATTGAGCAGCTGGTAAAATATCTGCCTTATTTGCAGAGTGTCTCGGTGGTGCCGGTGGGACTGACCCGTTACCGGGACGGCCTGTATCCTCTGGAACCTTTTACAAAAGAGGACGCGTGCGCAGTGCTGGCCCTGATTCACAGCTGGCAGGATCGTCTCTATAAAGAATATGGCAGCCATTTCATTCACGCAGGCGACGAGTGGTATCTGCTGGCAGAGGAGGAGATTCCGACAGAAGACAGCTACGACGGATACATGCAATTGGAAAATGGCGTCGGTATGATAAGGCTTCTGCAAGAAGAGGTTCGTGAAGAACTGGCAGCCCTGGCTGGAGACGATTGCGAGCGCCGTGTGACCATAGCCACCGGCGAACTGGCAGCGCCGATTCTCGAAGAGCTTGGTCAGGAGATTAAAGCCAAATATCCAAAACTGGATTTGCAGGTAAAAGCCGTGAAAAATGAGTTTTTTGGCGGTAAGATTACCGTGGCCGGCCTTCTGACCGGACAAGATCTGAAAAAGCAGTTAGCCGACCTGAACCTGGGCGAGGAGCTTTTGCTGACCGAGCATATGATGAAGAGCGGCGAGCAGGTATTCCTGGACGATGTGACCGTGGAAGAACTGTCCGGGGCTTTACAAGTGCCCATAACTATTGTAAAATCAGACGGAAAATCTTTTCTGGATGCCGTACTCGGCCGATCTGAGAATTAAGATAGAGTATCAAGAAGAATAGGAGAAATTAGAGAATGAGTAAACCGATAGTAGCGATTGTCGGACGCCCGAACGTGGGAAAATCCACCCTGTTCAACGCGCTTGCAGGGGAGAATATTTCCATCGTAAAGGACACGCCCGGCGTAACAAGAGACCGTATTTACGCGGATGTAACATGGCTGGATCACGCATTTACCCTGATTGATACCGGTGGAATCGAGCCGGACAGCAGCGACATCATCCTGTCCCAGATGCGGGAGCAGGCCCAGATCGCCATTGATACTGCGGATGTGATTATCTTCCTGGCGGATGTGCGTCAGGGGCTGGTGGACGCGGATTCCAAGGTGGCGGATATGCTGCGCCGTTCCAGAAAGCCGGTAGTGCTGGCTATCAATAAGGTGGACAGTTTCCAGAAGTTTATGGCGGATACCTATGAATTTTATAATCTGGGTATCGGCGATCCGGTGCCGATTTCCGCGGCTTCCCGACTGGGTATCGGCGATCTGCTGGACGAGGTCGTGAAGCATTTCCCGGAGCAGACCGGTGAGGTTGAGGAGGATGACCGTCCCCGTATTGCTATCGTCGGAAAACCGAATGTGGGAAAATCTTCCATTATCAACAAGCTGATCGGCGAGAATCGCGTCATCGTATCCAATATCGCGGGAACCACCCGTGACGCCATTGACACTGAGGTGCGCCGGAACGGCAAGGATTACATTTTCATTGATACGGCAGGACTGCGCCGGAAGAACAAGATCAAAGAGGAGCTGGAGCGCTACAGTATCATCCGTACCGTGACAGCGGTGGAGCGGGCCGACGTGGTCATTCTGGTCATTGACGCGAAAGAGGGCGTCACCGAGCAGGACGCGAAGATCGCCGGTATCGCCCATGAGCGCGGCAAGGGCATCATCATTGCAGTCAATAAGTGGGATGCCATCGAGAAAAATGACAAGACCGTCTACGAATATACCAATAAGATCCGCAATATCTTATCCTATATGCCTTACGCGGAGATTACGTTCATTTCCGCTGTGACCGGTCAGCGTCTGCCGAAGCTCTTTGAGCTCATCGACATGGTGATCCAGAACCAGAATCTGCGCGTGGCCACCGGCGTGCTGAACGAAATTATGACTGAGGCCGTTGCCCTGCAGCAGCCGCCCTCAGATAAAGGAAAGCGTCTGAAGCTTTTCTATATTACACAGGTGGCGGTAAAGCCGCCCACCTTCGTCATTTTTGTAAATGACAAGGAGCTGATGCATTTCTCCTATACCAGATATCTGGAAAATAAAATCCGGGATGCGTTCGGCTTCAAGGGAACCGCTCTGCGGTTCCTGATTCGGGAAAGAAAGGGAGATCAGTAATGATACGTCTGGTATGTGTGGCGATCGGCTATGTGTTTGGACTGTTTCAGACAGGTTATATCTATGGAGAATTAAAAGGTACGGATATCCGCCAGCATGGAAGCGGCAACGCGGGAGCCACCAACGCGCTCCGGACGCTTGGCTGGAAGGCAGGCCTTATTACCCTGCTGGGAGACTGCTTTAAGTGTGTCTTCGCGGTGCTTCTGGTACGCGCCCTGTTTGCAGGCCGTTATCCGGATGAAAATATGGGTGTGCTTCTGGGAATGTACGGAGCCCTGGGTGTGATTCTTGGGCATAATTTTCCTTTTTATCTGAAGTTTAAGGGCGGAAAAGGCATTGCGGCTACCGCAGGTCTGTACCTGTCCCTGGATCCGGTTATGACCCTGGTGGCCGTTGTATTATTTGGGGGCGCCGTGGGCGCGACCCGTTACGTATCCCTGGGGTCTATTCTGGTCAGCATCTGGCTGCCGGTGGGAACGATTCTGTTTGGACAGCAGGGAAAGTGGGGACTGTCCCAGGGACATCTCTATGAGCTCTACGCGATTACGATTTTCCTGTGCCTGATGGCTATCTTCCGCCACAGAAAGAATATCGGAAGACTCTTAAACGGTACGGAGAGCAAGCTTGGACAGAAAGCGAAATAAAGGAGAAATACTATGGCGAAAACAGGTGTGATTGGAGCAGGCAGCTGGGGAACGGCTCTTGCGCTGGTGCTTCACAATAACGGGCACGAAGTGACCCTCTGGTCTCACTCGGCGGCTTCGGTGGAGAGTCTTTTAAAGAACCGGGAGCTTAAGGATAAGCTTCCGGGCGTAAAGATTCCCGAAGCGATTCAGATTACCAATGATTTGCAGCAGGCCGTGAAGAACATGGACATGCTGGTGCTGGCGGTTCCGTCCGCCTGCATCCGCAGCACGGCCCACAATATGGCTCCCTGCGTGGCGGACGGTCAGTTAATCGTATGCGTATCCAAGGGCATTGAGGAAAGCACATTGAAGATTATGACCGAGGTCATCGAAGATGAGATTCCAAACTGCCGTGCGGCGGTATTGTCGGGACCCAGCCATGCAGAAGAAGTTAGCCGGGGCTTACCGACTACGGTGGTGGCAGGCGCCCATGACCGGGAGACAGCAGAGTACATCCAGAATCTCTTTATGAATCAGGTATTCCGTGTATACACAAGCCCGGATATGCTGGGCATCGAGCTGGGAGGTGCCCTGAAAAATGTGATTGCGCTGGCGGCAGGTATCGCGGACGGCCTGGGCTACGGCGACAACACAAAGGCAGCCCTCATTACCCGGGGAATCGCGGAAATGAGCCGCATCGGCATCGCCATGGGCGGACGCCAGGAGACCTTCAACGGCCTGTCCGGTATTGGCGATCTGATTGTAACCTGTGCCTCGGTACACAGTCGGAACCGGAAGGCCGGTTACCTGATGGGGCAGGGCCGCACCATGCGGGAGGCCATGAACGAGGTGAAAATGGTGGTCGAAGGCGTCTATTCCGCCAAGGCAGCTGTGGCTCTTGCACGGAAATATAACATCGAAATTCCGATTATCGAGCAGGTCAACAAGGTACTATTTGAGGACAAGTCCCCAAAGGAGGCCGTGACCGAGCTGATGCTTCGCGATAAAAAAATCGAAAATTCACAACTCCCCTGGGAGTAGGAGGGAGGGCCGCCTGTGCGCTGTTACAACTGCAATAAGAAATTTGACTACGAGAAATATTACGGCATCTGTCCCAAATGCGGCTGCTTTAACCGGCAGGAGACTGCTGAGGAACAGCATGAGGCCGTGCACGACCGCTTTGGCGACAGCTCCGATGAGGACTGTCATAGAAGCCACCGAACCTTCAGCGCCCATCCAGGCGAAGAACGGGAAGGCAGTTTTACCTATCAGGAGGATGGGTATACCTACACGGCTTTCGAGGGAGAGACGGCGAAGAAAAAGGGTGTGGGCTTCTTTGTGTTCTGCCTCCTGTTCTTTGTGCTCAGCGTGTTCCTGCTGATTGGAACCATAATCTATACGACAGTCAATCCCATGGTAAGCGTATTTGTGACTGATCCGGAGAATGGAAGCGGTCTGGAAATCGTGAAATATGAGGCGGGTGCTTCTTTTATCTTCCAGGAGAAAATGACGCTGCAGGTACTGGAGTGCCGGGAGGTGGCAGATTCGAGTATCTTCCCAACCATGGAAGAGGGAAAAAAGCTGGTGGCGGTTCATGTACAGGGCGAAAGCGACGGCCAGTACGAGGATTACAACGGGCTTTATGGCATCTATCTGGAGACAGAAGGCCATTATCGGGAACCCATTTCCAGCTATTATTTTGAGCCCTACGCGCAGATTCTGGGCGTGTATCCGGCGCTGGATGACAGCTCCTTCAAAGGGGAGACATACTGCGACGGCTGGTACGGTTTCCTGGTGGATGCTGACGCGGACACAGCAGTACTGTGGTTGGACGAATACGACTGCACGGACTGGGACGGAGGCAACCTGCTCCGCAGCCATAGGATCGAGCTGCCCATCAAGAGCCTGACCGATGATGAGGCCGCAGAATTGGAGCAGGCCGCAGATGAGGCAGAGGCGGAAGGTCTGCTGCCGGAAGACTTTGAAGCGCAGGATGGAGGTGCTGGGGATGGAATCTAGGACAACGGAGAAAAATACACTGATATTTCGGATTGTCGGCAGTATCTTTCTGGCCTTGGGAATTATTTTCCTGGCAATCACCCTTAAGCTTTGGCTCAGAGGGAGCATTCTCGGCATGATGACCGCGGATACCGGTGGCTCCTACTGTACTCTGGAACCCATCGGCAGTGAACGCCTGGGCGACACCTACGAGGGCGCACAGGCAGAGGACGGCTACGCCTTCTACCGGCTGGATTTCCAGGTCACCAACGAGGGAGATGAGACCCGCTACATGGACAACTACTACGGTATCTATTTTAACGAGGATAACGGCAGGTATAACGATGTACTGGACTGGTGGGGCACCGAAGAAGAGGAGTCCCGCCCTCGATTCCTGTTCGAAGACTACGACTACACCTACCTCCCCGCAGGCCGCATCGGTACCTATCAGCAGGTTGTGCAGATCCTGGACGGCGTGAAGAGCTTTACGGTGGATTATTATCCGGGGAATGTAAGTGACGAGAAAATAAGTTTTGACATGACAATCGAATAACGGACGAACAATCCAAAACGTAGATCTCCGGAGAGAAACAGAAAGCCCTCGGGGGGACGTTAGCTGATTTTCCGTAGGGACGAGCAGGAAAATCAGCGTGTCCCCCGAGGGCTTTCTGTTTCTCCCCGGAGTCTACAACCTTCCGTTCTATCAACCTCATTTTCCAAAATTAAGCATTGACAAAAAGCACCTCGCGGTATACAATGTAAAAAGTGATGCGACACTTTAACACGTCAAAGCATCGTGGCGTCAAAGCGTCAGCGCCGCAAAATGGAGGATATACAGGAGGATATACTATGAAAAAGTTACTCGCATTAGCACTGGCAGGAACCATGACCCTGTCACTGGCAGCCTGCGGAGGAAGCAAGGCTGATACCACAACCGCAGCAGAAACCACAGAGACCACTGATACCGCAGAAGCGGCTTCCACAGACGGACAGACCTACACCGTAGGTATCTGCCAGCTGGTACAGCATGAGGCACTGGACGCAGCAACACAGGGCTTCAAGGACGCTATCGTAGAAGCACTTGGCGAAGACAATGTAACCTTCGAGGAGCAGAATGCATCCGGAGATTCCGCTACCTGCGCGACCATCATCAATCAGCTTGTATCTGACAATGTAGACCTGATTCTTGCAAATGCCACACCGGCTCTCCAGGCAGCAGCACAGGGAACCGATACCATCCCGGTACTGGGAACCGCTGTTACCGAGTATGGCGTAGCACTTGATATCGACAACTTCGACGGCCTGGTAGGAACCAACGTATCCGGAACTTCTGACCTGGCTCCGCTTGACCAGCAGGCAGCTATGCTGAACGAGCTGTTCCCGGATGCGAAGAACGTAGGACTTCTGTACTGCTCTGCTGAGGCAAACTCTCAGTACCAGGTAGACACCGTACAGGCAGCTCTGGAAGATCTGGGCTATACCTGCAAACAGTATTCCTTCTCTGATTCCAATGACCTTTCTTCTGTAGCAACTACAGCAGCAAGCGAGAGTGATGTCATCTACGTGCCGACTGACAATGCAGTAGCATCCAACACCGAGATCGTCCGCAACATCTGTGAGCCGGAGAAGGTTCCGGTAATCGCAGGTGAGGAAGGTATCTGTGCAGGATGTGGTGTGGCAACTCTTTCCATCAGCTACTATGACCTGGGTGTAGCTACCGGTAAGATGGCAGTGAAGATTCTGACCGGCGAGGCAAACGTATCCGAGATGCCGATCGAGTACGCACCGGAGTTCACAAAGAAATACAATCCGGAGCTGGCAGAGGCTATGGGCGTAACCATCCCGGATGACTATGTAGCAATTGAGACAGCAGAGTAAGCTGTAACAGCGCATTTTGCATGAATTTAAAAAGCGGGTAAAAAGGACTTCCCTTTTTGCCCGCTTTTTGATATAATATTGAAAGCTTTACGCAATTTTGCGTAATTACAAGGCAGGAGGAAGTAAAAAGTGGATATTTTAAAGTTTTTGAATGCTCTGCCGGGACCCTGTGCCCAGGGACTGATCTGGGGTATTATGGCAATCGGCGTGTACATCACCTATAAGGTGCTGGATCTGGCAGATCTGACTGTGGACGGAACCATGGCTACCGGCGGCGCGGTCTGCATTATGATGATGCAGAGCGGTCATTCTGTATGGACGTCTCTGTTCGTGGCATTCCTGGCAGGCATGGTGGCAGGACTGGTAACCGGACTGTTCCATACGGCCATGGGAATCCCGGCGATTCTGGCCGGAATTCTGACACAGCTTGGTCTCTACTCCGTGAATCTTCGTATCATGGGAGAAAAGGCAAATCAGGCGCTGGCGTTCGGTAAATACGACCAGCTCGTATCCCTGCGCTGGGTTAAGGGTGTTCCCTTCTATCAGAACACCAATTTCGTAGCGGGCATATTTGTACTGGTTATCATTGCGATTCTCTACTGGTTCTTCGGAACCGAGCTTGGCTGCTCCATCCGTGCGACCGGTAACAATGAAAACATGTCCAGAGCCCAGGGTATCAACACCAACACCAGTAAAATGCTCGGTCTGATGATTTCCAACGGCATCGTGGCACTGTCCAGCGGACTGTACGCTCAGTACAATGGCTTTGCGGATGTCAATGCGGGTCGTGGCGCCATCGTTATCGGACTGGCAGCCGTTATCATTGGAAATGTTCTCTTCGGAAAAATCAGCCGTAACTTTGGCTTTAAGCTGTTTACGGTAGTGCTTGGCGCTATCATTTACTGGATTGTATACCAGCTGGTTATTATGGCGGGCTTAAACGCCAACGACATGAAACTGATTTCCGCTCTGGTCGTAGCTATTTTCCTGGCTATTCCGTACCTGAAGGGCAAATATTTTGCAAAACCGGTAAAAAAGGGAGGTACGGCAAATGCTTAGAGTAGAAAATGTATGGAAGACCTTTAACGCAGGCACCGTAAATGAGAAAACCGCGCTGGCAGGCCTGAACCTGCATCTGAACGAGGGTGATTTCGTTACCGTTATCGGTGGCAACGGAGCCGGAAAGTCCACCATGCTGAACGCAGTGGCAGGCGTATGGCCGGTAGATGAAGGAAAGATTTTTATCGACAGCGTAGATGTGACAAAGCTGCCGGAGCATAAGCGCGCGGCTTATCTGGGACGTGTATTTCAGGATCCCATGACCGGAACCGCAGCAGGCATGCAAATCGAGGAAAATCTGGCGCTGGCTGCCAGAAGAGGATCAAAGCGTTTCTTAAAGCCCGGTATTACTCAGAAGGAGCGGGAGTATTATAAAGAGCGTCTGGCAAGTCTGGGTCTGGGTCTCGAGGATCGTCTTACCAGTAAAGTGGGCCTTCTGTCCGGCGGACAGAGACAGGCGCTGACTCTTCTGATGGCTACCTTGAAGAAACCGCGTCTGCTGCTTCTCGATGAGCATACAGCAGCCCTGGATCCGAAGACCGCTGCCAAGGTACTGGACGCCACCGACCGCATCGTTGGCGAGGATCAGCTGACCACCCTGATGATCACCCACAATATGAAGGATGCCATCGTACACGGCAACCGTCTGATCATGATGTACGAGGGTCATGTCATCTACGATGTGGCGGGCGAGGAGAAGAAAAACCTGAAAGTATCCGACCTGCTGGCCAAATTCGAGGAGGTCAGCGGCGGCGAGTTCGCCAACGACCGGATGATGCTGACTAATTAGGGGATGAAATCGGAGTAAGATTCCCTGTTTAAAAGGTTGACAACGGGTGTCGAACTTGGTAGAATCAATAGAAAGCTTTGACTGCGCGGACAGGACAACTGTCCGCGCAGTGAACACTTAAAAGGGAAGGGAAAACTATGAAACGAGTTGTATTTTCTATTCTGGTCGACAATACTTCCGGCGTGTTAAGCCGTATCGCAGGCCTGTTTAGCCGTCGTGGTTACAATATCGACAGTTTGACGGTTGGTGTAACCGCCGATCCCCGTTATTCCCGAGCTACCGTAGTAGCCAAGGGCGACGAGATTATTATGCAGCAGATTGAGAATCAGCTGAATAAGCTGGTAGACGTGATTGATATCAAGCGCCTGGAGCCCGAGACTTCTATCTGCCGCGAGCTGATTATGATTAAGCTGAAGGTCAGTGAAGAGAACCGTCAGTCCCTGATCGCCGTAGCGAATATTTTCCGTGCGAAGATTGTGGACGTGGCGAAAGAATCTCTGGTCATCGAGCTGACCGGTAATCAGTCCAAGATTGAGGCATTTATTGATCTCTTAAGCGGATATGAGATTCTGGAGCTGGCGAGAACCGGTATTACTGGCCTGTCCAGAGGTACCTTCGATGTGAAGATGTACGACGAGGACGGCAAACTGATGGATTACGATTTCAGCTAATTCGACAGTACTTATGTTACGATACTTCAGGTGACTACATTACCGGCTGCGGGCCGGATGCCGCCGCCTCAAGCATAAATTATTTACACAAAGTAAAATGGAGGAATGAAAAAATGGCAAAGATCTATTATCAGGAAGACTGCAATCTGTCTCTGCTGGATGGAAAGACCATCGCAGTAATCGGATACGGCAGCCAGGGACATGCACAGGCACTGAACGCGAAGGAGTCCGGATGCCATGTCATTATCGGTCTTTATGAGGGAAGCAAATCCTGGAAGAGAGCAGAGGAGCAGGGATTTGAGGTTTATACAGCGGCAGAGGCTGCAAAGCGCGCAGATATTATCATGATTCTGATCAACGATGAGCTGCAGGCAGCTATGTACAAGAAGGATATCGAGCCGAACCTGGAAGAGGGCAACATGCTGATGTTCTCCCACGGCTTCAACATCCATTTCAATCAGATCGTACCGCCGAAGAACGTAGACGTTACCATGATCGCTCCGAAGGCACCGGGCCACACCGTAAGAAGCGAGTATCAGGCTGGTAAGGGAACTCCCTGCCTGGTAGCGGTAGAGCAGGATGCGACCGGCAAAGCTCTGGAGTATGCTTTGGCATACGGCCTGGCTATCGGCGGAGCAAGAGCCGGTATCCTGGAGACCACATTCAGAACCGAGACCGAGACAGACCTGTTCGGTGAGCAGGCAGTTCTGTGCGGCGGCGTTTGCGCTCTGATGCAGGCTGGTTTCGAGACTCTGGTAGAGGCTGGTTACGACCCGAGAAATGCTTACTTCGAGTGTATCCATGAGATGAAGCTGATCGTAGACCTGATTTACCAGTCCGGCTTTGAAGGAATGCGTTATTCTATCTCCAATACTGCAGAGTATGGTGATTACATTACCGGACCGAAGCTTATCACCGAGGAGACCAAGAAGACCATGAAGAAGATCCTGAAGGATATCCAGGATGGTACCTTTGCAAAGGACTTCCTGCTTGATATGTCTCCGGCAGGCGGACAGGCTCACTTCAAGGCTATGAGAAAGCTGGCTGCTGAGCATCCGTCAGAGAAGATTGGAAAGGAAATCCGTAAGCTGTACAGCTGGAATGGCCAGGACAAGCTGCTGGATAACTAGTTAGAATATGAAGGAATGGAGCAGAAAAGTATATGTAGAGCTGCCCCGACCCTGTGAGGAGGACCACAGATCCATGCAGAAGCGGCTTTTGGCTGCTCTGCGGGACTGTGGTCCTTTTTATACGGGAGACTCGCAGAGCGTGTTTTCTCACGTTGTTCGGGATGAGGCAGATATCAGGATCCGCCCGGCGGTACTGAATGATTGTCTGGCGATCTGCGAGCAGGCAGATTGGCAGGTGACGGCGTCCCTGGGTTTCGACGGACGTGTCTGGGAACTGCTTGCGCTGGAGCCGGGCGATACTGCAGCACAGCATTATGGCCTCTGCGCGGATTTGGGCAGTACTACGATTATAATGGAGCTGGTGGAT
>QWCN01004258.1_pt1 | contig 15433 bp, 9 predicted proteins | sample 1972711 | NCBI WGS metagenome assembly QWCN01 (sample SAMN09866707, study PRJNA288562) | Human gut metagenome isolate term1_stool, whole genome shotgun sequencing... | isolation source: gut | host: Homo sapiens | place: USA: California | reverse complement strand
TTCCTGATTGCTGCAAACAACTGAAGAAACAGAGTTAACAATGCCATCTGATTTCAGGTGGCATTCTTTTTTAGTTAGTGCGGGTTATTTACCTGATACAAAACTATAGACTGTGTAATAGGGAAATGATCGGAACAACGAGCGAACGCTCGTTGATAGCTGCAATTTTACCTCCAGGGGTAGGTCATGTTATTACGGTATTTGGTTGGACGGTAAAAGATTTATCGTTAATTGTAAAGATGGCTGGATGTTATGCTTCTTTACCATATGATTTTTTTGTTAAAACAATTGGTAAGGGACATGTATGTACAGATACAACAATGCTATTTCCAATAGTTAGTGGTAAATATGATGAAGCAATTATAGTTAGAGCGCTGAGATTAAACTGTCTTACAAATGATTATGCTACTTTATGGAAAGAAAACTATAAAACATCATTTGCTAGTGAGACTTTTGTGAAGAAAGATAAACGTTTAGAGTTACATCCTTACACAAATTTAACTAACGAGTGGACGAAAGAAAGCGGATTGTATTCTGATTATGAAAGACGCCAAGCATTAGTTGAAATCGATGTTTTAGTTGCAATGTCGCTTGGTATGACATTAGACCAATTGATTTCAATATATAAAATTCAATTTCCAGTTCTTCAATCTTATGAAGAAGATACATGGTACGATTCTAATGGGCGCATTATCTTTACAAATAATTGTAGTTTAACAGGAGTAGGGTTGTCTAGAGCTGAATTTGAAACGATTAAAGATATTAAATCAGGCGTTTATCAATATACTGTTTCAGATGATACTATGCCTGAAGGACCTAAGGAAAGGATTATTGAATATTGCGCACCATTTGATAGATGTGTGCGTGAATTAGATTACAAAGAAGCGTGGGACATTTTTGAAAAAAGATTCGCACAATAAAGAAAGTTAGGAGGCAAGCAAGATGCTACCATCAGTACTTGCAAGACAGTATCAGGAAGGTCTGATTGATTATATTGATACATCATTTCCTATAACAAACCCAATATTTAAGGGGTCTATTAGGAATATGTTAAATACGAAAGATGCAGTGTTTCATGAGCCATATGTCGCAGTGCGTCTGCCTTTCCGCGTTTACGAAGGGGATAAAAACTTATTTGAGGCGATTCATCAGCCATTTAGTCCGTATGTTCATCAGCAAAGAGCTTTTGAACGTCTTACAGGTGAAGATGGTAGATCTACGTTAATTGCTACAGGAACGGGTTCAGGTAAAACAGAGTGTTTCCTTTATCCTATTCTTGAATATTGCTATAAGCATCGGGGGGAAAAGGGAATTAAGGCGTTAATTATTTACCCGATGAACGCTTTAGCGTCAGATCAGGCTAAGCGTATTGCAGAGCTAGTTGATGGAAGTGAAGAGCTCAAGTCTGCTGGAATTCGTGTGGGAATGTATGTCGGAGGCCAGGAGCATTCATCTGCAAAGGTGATGCTCCCAGACAAAGTAATCACAGATCATGAGACGCTTCTTGCTGCACCACCAGATATTCTTATGACTAACTATAAAATGTTGGATTACCTATTAGTTAGACCTAAGGATGCTGAACTATGGAAGAATAATCTGCCGGATACATTGAAGTATATTGCTGTTGATGAACTTCATACTTTTGATGGAGCTCAGGGAACAGATTTGGCGTGCCTTCTTAGAAGATTAAAAGCACGTCTTAATGTTTTGCCTGGACAGATCTGCTGTATTGGAACATCAGCTACAATGGGCGCTAAGGATAGTGCCAAGAGCATTAGAGAATATGCATCTGATGTATTTGGAGAAATATTTGATGAAGACTCTGTGGTTACAGAAGATAGACTCTCTGCAGAAGAATTTTTTGCTGGGTTTGATATCACAGATTATAAAATTCCAACTAGGGATGAAGCATTACAACTTAAAGAGTTATCTTCCGGAGAAGATGAAAAAGAATATTTATATGCAGCTGTAGATGCTTGGCTTGATGGATCAGATTTTTCAAATATATTGTCAGATGATGCAAGGGTTGAGCTTGGAAAGCAGCTTATGCATCATAATTTCTGCCAAAGTATTATAGCAGAAGCAAAAGGTTCATATATGCAGAATTCGTTTGCATATGAGAGCTTGATAAAGAGATTCCCATTGTTGGGAGAACTAGGTGAAGATTTAGCTTGTGTTGTTATAGATGCTCTATACGCATTAATTTCTCATGCTAGAACTAAAACTTCATCAGGTAAATTGCGCCCATTTTTAAATGTGCAGGTTCAGGTATGGATGCGTGAACTTAGACGTCTTGTTGGTGAAGTGGCTGATAAGGATATAAAGTATGCCCTTTCAACCGATCTTAATGAACACCAGGCGAAGCATTATCTTCCAGTAATTAACTGTAGAGAATGTGGACAAACGGGTTGGGCTTCTATTGAGGATAATGGAAGTGTTGAATTAAGGGATATAAAGGCATTTTACAATGCTTTCTTTAGTGGCGATTCTAAGGTCAGATTGATGTTCCCTCATAAGGAAGGTGAAGAAGCTTTTGGTCTCAGTAATCGTATGAGATTATGTCCTGAATGTATGGAAATCATGTTTGATGAAGATAATAGAACACTTTGTTCAAACGGTCATAAGACAATTCCAATCTGGGTACCAGATCTAAAGACAGAAGGAAGAAATAATAGTAAGGCATATAAGTGCCCTTTCTGTAATGGAAAGGGAACAATGTCACTTATTGGTTTAAGAAGTGCTACAGCTATAAGTGCGGGCATTTCTGAACTATACGCTTCTAAATTTAACGATGATAAGAAACTGCTTGCATTTACAGATAATGTACAGGATGCTGCTCATCATGCAGGATTCTATAATTCGCGTACTTGGAAGTTTGGATTGAGAACTGCGATAACACAGTTTATTAATCTTGATCAGGAAGAATACTCTTTTTATGATTTTATTCAGAGGGTAGTGTCATATTGGAAGAATTATTTAGGTGATGAATATTTCGTGGCCAATTTCATTCCTGCTAACCTTACTTGGATGCGTGCATATGAAAGAATGTGCAATGAAGGACAACTTCGTAAAGATGAAGATGCTGCTACATTATTGAATTATGTTGAGCAACGATTTAAGTATGAGATTCTGATGGAATATGGCATTCTTTCTAGAATTGGCAGAACTCTTGAAAAGTCTGGATGCTCGGTACTTGAATTTGATTTTGATAAAGCAGTTTCAGGAATTATGGAGCGAGTAGCTAATGAGGTAGGAAGACTTCAAAGTGCTGATATAGAGACCTTCAGAAGAATGATTCTTGGCGTATTGTATCAGATGAAAATTAATGGAGCTTTTGATTACTATGTATTTGAACAGTTTATTCAAAATGGAGCAAATTATTATCATTTATCCAATGATAGAAAGAAGTGGTTTCCAGGAGTAAATCGTGGACTTAATGTACCTAAGTTTGTGGCAATTAACCACGGTACGAAGAAAACAAAAGGCTTTGACGGCATAGATGGTAAGTCTTGGTATGCAAAGTGGATTGATAAATATCTTCCGGAGTTCTCATTAGAATCAGATGCTACAGATATTATGAAGATTATTCTTGAAGAACTTACTAAGGCAGGAGTTCTTAAGAAAACAGAAACACCGGATAATGTTCATGTGTGGGCGATTGATACAGAAAAGTGTCATATAACTAGAAATGTTAAACAGATGGTATGTGATGAGTGCGGGGCTCAGATATCAATGTCTGAGAAGAATGCAGAAATTTTTGAAGGCGCATGTTGTACTCGTCATAATTGCAATGGCCATATGCATATTGCTGACGAAAAGAACCTGGATTTTTATGGAAAACTTTATAGTCAGGGTGAATTAGTGCGAATTGTTGCGAAGGAACATACTGGACTCTTAGGACGCGATGATAGAGAAGATTTAGAGCGTAAATTTAAAAAATCAAAAGATAATCAGAAACCTTGGGATCCAAATCTATTGTCATGTACACCTACTTTGGAAATGGGTATTGATATTGGAGATTTGTCTACGGTTATTCTTAGCTCCATACCTCCTACACAGGCAAACTATGCTCAGAGAGCAGGTCGAGGTGGACGTAAAGATGGGAATGCCCTGACTGTTGCTATAGCAAATTCAAGACCTCATGACCTTTATTTTTATCAAGATCCGATGGAAATGATTGCTGGAGCAGTAGAACCACCAAAGGTATTTTTAAAGGCATCTGCAGTATTGTCAAGACAGTTTACTGCTTATTGTATGGATTGCTGGGTTAAATCAGGACAGGCAGAGGTGCCGGATAAAGTAAGTTCTTGCTTAGCAAAACTGGACGAGACATCTAAGGACAGATTCCCTAACAACTTCCTGTATTATGTCCAGAATAATATGGCTAAGCTTGTCAGAATGTTTATACAGGCTTTTTCTGTAAACCCGATGAACAGTGATGGTCTTAATGAAAATTCAATCAAGGATATCAAGGCATTTGCAATGGGCGAAGGGACTACAAATAGTCCAATGCATATTAAGATTTATAACGAGTTTTATGATCTTAAGAAGCAAAGAGACGGAATTCAGAAGAGCATTAAAGAGCTATCTAAGATGATCAAGGAGCTGGAAGATAAACCTCAAGACTCATCTTATGATGAACAGATTAAGGAATTAAAAGCAGAACGTGCAGCTTGGATGAGCGTTGTTGCAAAGATTAACGATAAGAATGTATTCAATTTCTTGTCTGATGCGGGATTATTGCCTAATTATGCATTCCCAGAAGCTGGCATTGTACTTAAGGCAGTTCTTACCCGAGTAGAGAAGGATGAGAATGATAGACAGAAGAATAAGTATGAGAGTACGACCTATGAATACAATAGGTCTGCTTCGTCTGCAATCAGTGAGTTCGCGCCACTGAATAGTTTTTATGCAGGTGGTCATAAACTCACAATTGATCAGGTTGACATTAATACTGCAAAGGCTGAGCCATGGAGATTATGCCCGAACTGTTCTCATGCAACAATAGAAGATTCAAGTATTCCGGTAAGTGTTTGTCCTAAGTGTGGAAATCCAGGTTGGGCAGATGCTGGACAGGTTCGCTCTATGTTTAAAGTTCAAATGGTTTATTCCAATATGAAGGAAGAAGAGAGTCAGATTGGAGATGACAGTGAAGATAGAGCAACTATGTTCTATGACAAGGAATTGCTCGTAGAAGTTGATGAAGATAAAGATGTTATTCAGGCATTTGAAATGGATAACAAAGAGTTTAAATGGGGATATGAATTCCTTCAGAAAGCAACAATGCGAGAAATTAACTTCGGCGAACAATCAATCACTGGAGATAAGCTTCTTGTTGCAGGACATGAAGGTGTAAGGAAAGGTTTTACTATATGTAAGTATTGTGGAAAGATACAAGTTCAAGGAGAGCAACCAAAGCATTCTCGATTCTGCAAGATGGTAAAGGATAAGAACATAGTTACAGATCCTTATGAAGAGTGTCTTTTCTTATATCGTGAATTTGAAACAGAAGCTCTTAGATTATTAATTCCAGCAACAACGATGGATGCAACAAATGTAAGGGTAGAATCCTTTGTTGCAGCATTTATGCTTGGAATGAAGAAAAAGTTTGGTAACGTAGATCATCTTAGGGCGACAGTAAGTGAAGTACCGGTTCCAGAAGCTGATTATAGAAAACAGTATCTTGTTATTTATGATTCAGTTCCAGGAGGAACGGGATATTTGAAACAGCTTATGAATGATAAAAACGGTATTATTGACGTTTTTGAAGGAGCTCTTGAAACAATGGAGCATTGTAGCTGTAATGATGATCCACAGAAAGATGGATGTTATAAGTGCCTTTATGCTTATAGACAGAGTCAGCATATTGGAGAAATATCCCGAGATTCAGCTATTGCTCTGTTAAAAGCAATCCTAAGCGGGAAAGAGAATCGTGTGGAGATTAAAAAGCTTGCACAGGTAGATACGAATCATTTATTTGATAGTGAACTTGAACGAGAATTTGTAGGTGCCTTTGAGAAGTTAAGTACTGCTGAAAGACCTATACGTATCCATAAAACACTCGTAAATGAAAAAGAGGGTTATTCTCTTCAGGTTGGAGAGAGTTTATGGACTATAGAGCCACAGGTTGATTTTGATGCATCGATGGGAATAACGGTTAAGTCTCGTCCTGATTTTGTTATCAGACCAAAGAGAACAACTGGAAATCAGAAACCTATTGTTGTATTTACTGATGGATATTACTACCACAAGGATATAGTAGAGGATGATACATTAAAACGTATGGCGATTATGCTTTCTGGAAAGTATCGAGTATGGTCGCTGACATATAAGGATGTTCATAATGTATTTAAGAGCCAGGGAGATTATAGAACAGAGACTTTGAATTCTGTAAAGATGCCATCGGGCAAGGTATACAAACCGGCTGTAAAGAGCGCGAATGCAGAAGCGATTAATCCAGAAAAGGAAAGCGGATTTGAGCTTTTGATTGATTATTTATCAATGCCAAATGCAGAAGACTTATTTGCTATACATGCAAGATCATTTGCGATGTCTATAGTAGAGGCTTCGCAAATGAGTAACCAAGTTTTGTATGATGAGTGGAAGAATAAGTGGAATTCTGTATTAAAGTCAATTGGTTCTACAGATGATGTAGATGATTTTGGTCAGGCTATCTATGGCACATGGAAACCACGCCAAGATATGGGAAATATAGAAGTATTAGCAGAAGTTTCTTTGGCTGAAATGACTGGTATGAAGATGGGAGCACCATTAAAAGTTACTGCGATTATTGATGATGTTCCTGAAACAAGAACTGACAAATATGAGCTTGATTGGAATGGATATTGGCATTTTGCAAATGTAATGCAGTTTAATAGCACTGCAATATTCTTATCCAAACTTGGAATGAATAAGGCGGTATATAGCAATCTTGGAAATACTATTCCGGATGAAGAACTTCCTGTAGCTACTACAAGTACAAATGTGGTTGTAGATGAAAAATGGAACGAAATCATGGATGACTTCATTGATGATATTGCAATTACTTGTGCTACCGAGATGCATAATAATGGAATTCCAGCGCCAAGTGTAGTTGGATTTGAATTATCGGATGAATCTCCAGGAGCAACCATTGCTGAAGCAGAAATGGCTTGGGAAGACAAAAAAGTGGCATGGCTTTTACCAGAACAAGAAGAGTATGCTGATGTATTCAAAAATAATGGATGGACAGTACTGCTAAGCAGTGAAGAGATAAACATCAATGTATTTGGAGGAACTGTAAATGAGTAATAAGCCAACAGTAGCTATATCAACTGATTTTTTGACTGCATATGCAGCACTGCCAAGGCAGAAACAGGGCAAGGTAACTGAGTTTTTTAACAAGTTCAGAAATGATCCTACACACCCCGGAATCAATTTTGAAAAGATAAATGAAGGAATAGACAAGAATATTTGCTCTGTGAGAATTGATGATACTTATAGGGGAATCATTGTGCGTGAGCCAGAAAGTAATGTCTATATTTTGCTTTGGGTAGATCATCATGATGAAGCTTATGCATGGGCTAAGAGAAAAAAGTGTTCCATAAATAAGCTTACTGGTAGTGTGCAGATATTTGATGTTAAAGAAGTTATTGAAGAACAGAGCACAATTGATGAACCGGCGTTGTTTGCAGGAATATCTGATGATGTATTTGAAAAGATAGGTCTTCCAGAAGAACAGCTTCCAATGATTAAAGCAATCAAGACGCTTGAAGGCCTTCATTCGATGAAAGCAGCAATACCGGAAGATGCATTTGAAGGTCTGGAATGGCTTGGGAATGGATTTACCGTTGATGAGGTTTTGTCCACTCTTTATCCAGAAACTGAGCATGTTGATGTTAAGGATAATGACTTTGCGGCCGCGCTTCAGACAGATGCAAGTAAGAAGAGCTTTGTAATTGTTGATGGTGAAGAAGAACTTCAAGCAATAATGCAAGAGCCTCTTGAAAAGTGGAGAATCTTCCTTCATCCAACACAGAGAAAAGTTGTCGGTAAGAAGTTTAATGGTCCAGCAAGAGTATTAGGTGGTGCAGGAACAGGAAAGACTGTTGTTGCTATGCATAGAGCAAAAATGCTTGCTTCAAATTTGAACTCAGAGGGAAAAATACTTTTTACGACGTACACTAAAAACCTGGCAGAAGATATTAAGGATAATCTTAGAAAGATATGCTCTGCCGAAGAAATGAAGCGAATAGACATCATAAATCTTGACGCATGGGTTTCTAATTTCTTGCGTAGACAAGGATATGAATATCAGATTGTTTATGATGAAGAGGTGGACAAGGCTTGGAGAGACGCAATAGCAATAGCTGGTGGAGAATTAAGCTTTGTAGAGAACTTCTATAAGGATGAATGGGTTAAAGTTGTCCAGGCTCAGGAAGTCTATGATAAGGTGGCTTATTGCAAAGCACCAAGAATTGGTAGAGGAGTACGTCTGGATCGTAAAATTCGTATGCAAATATGGGATGTGTTTGATGAATATCAGAACATCATGAACGAAAAGTTGCAGCGAGATGTTGAGACAGCAATGTATGAATGCCGAAAGATTCTTGAAAATAAGAAACTAACAGGTCAATATACATCCATTATTGTTGATGAAGGTCAGGATCTTAGTCCAAGTGCTTATAGATTGCTTAGATCCCTTGCCGGAGAAGAGCATGAAAATGACATTTTTATCGTAGGCGATTCTCATCAGAGAATATATAGAAACAAAGCCGTTCTTTCAAAATGCGGTATCAATGTGCGTGGAAGAAGTAGCTATTTGAGAATCAACTATAGAACTACTGAAGAAATTCGCAAGTTTGCATTTGGATTGCTTAATGGTGTTTCTTTTGATGACCTTGATGAAGATTATGATAACGGCAAAGGTTGCCAGTCTCTTACACACGGTGATAAGCCGGAGATTAAGGAGTTTGCAACTCCAGAAGAGGAACTCGATTTCCTTGTGACTAAGATTAAAGATATGGAAGCAAACGGCATCGAGCAGAAGAATATCTGTATTGTAGCAAGAACACATAAGCTTCTTGATAATTATATTGCCGGTCTTCAGAGAGCAGGTATCAAGTCTTTCGAAATTAAGGCCAATAAGACAGATGATCGTTCGTTTGATGGAGTGAGAATTGCTACCATGCATAGAGTAAAGGGGCTTGAGTTCGATCACGTATTTGCTGTTGCGGTAAATAAAAAGGTGCTTCCGTTTGGAACAAGAGCAGACTTTGAAGATGATATTTCTCTTGAGGAATTCAGAACCGGAGAGAAGTGTCTGCTTTATGTCGCTCTTACAAGAGCAAGAAAGAGCGCATGCGTGACATGCTATGGCGGATTAAGTGAATTGATTGTGTAAGATTGGGGGAATAATAGTTGGCATCAAGTATAGCAAAATTGAAATTAACCAATTACAAGCGCTTTAAGCAATTTGAATTTATACCTAATGAAAGGATGAACATAATTGTTGGCGATAATGAGGCAGGAAAAAGTACTATTTTAGAAGCTATTGACCTGGTTATTAGTGGAAATATTCGCAAGGTCGAAAATATTGGTATTGATAGAATTATTAATACTGACTCAATCGATGAATTTCTAAAAGGAAGTAAGAAATATGATGAATTACCAGTTGTTAGGATTGAGTTATTTCTAAATGGTGACTTTGGATTCGAAATGGAAGGAAAGAATAATAGTGATGAGGTAACAGCATACGGAATAAGGATGGTATGTGCTCCTAATCCAGAATTTGAGCATGAAATAATTGATTCCATTAAGGCTGATCCCAATTTTTTTCCTTATGACTATTATACAGTGCGTTTTTCGACATTTGCTGATGAAGGGTATTCTGGTTACAAAAAGAGAATACGAAGCGTTTTTATCGATAGCAGCAATATGAATTCAGACTATGCGACAAACGATTTTGTAAAAAGAATGTATGCTCATTATACAGAAAATAATGTTAAAGAACGAGTTGTGCATAAAAGTAAATTTCGTCAGATAAAGAATCAGTTTGAAATAGAAAATCTTGCAGAACTTAATGCGAGAGTTCCAGATGGTGAAGAGTACTCATTTAAGTTTAGAGGAAATGATAGTTCGAACTTCAGTGATGAATTGATGATTTATGAAAAGTCAGTTCCATTAGATAGCAAAGGTACTGGAACGCAGATTTTCGTCAAAGTGGATTTTGTTTTAAGTCATTCTGGTGAAAATGTTGAAGTGATTCTAATTGAGGAACCGGAGAATCATTTGAGTCACGTTAAGCTTAGAGCACTTATTGAGAAAATTAGTGATTCAAATAATGGACAGCTGTTTATAACTACGCATAATAGTTTGATTAGTACACGTTTAGAATTAAATAATGTTTTTATTCTTCAGGGAAATGAGATTAATAAGCCGTTGGCATTAAGCGATTTAAAAGAAGAAACCGCTAAATATTTCATGAAGACGCCTCCGGCAGGAATTATAGAATTTGCGTTGTCAGATAAGATTATACTTGTTGAAGGTCCTGCTGAATATATGTTATTTGACAATTTTTATAGGCAGGTAAATGGGCATAAGATGGAGGAAGATGATGTACAGGTAATGGATGTACGAGGCCTTAGCTTTAAAAGATTTTTAGAAATCGCATCTATTACTGGAGCGAAAGTAGCTGTTGTGACAGATAACGATGAGGACTATCAAAAGAATTGTATTGATAAATACAGTGATTTTAATGATAAAGAAAACATCGCTATTTTTTACGAATCTGATAATGGGAAGAGAACATTTGAGATAGTTCTTGAAGATAAAAACAAACAGCTTTGTAAAGATTTATTTGGAGATTCCGCTGTTGATTATATGCTCAATAATAAGACTGAAGCTGCATACAAACTGATGAGTGAAGAGAACGTTGTTGTACCAGACTACATTGAGAGGGCAATAAAATGGATAAAAAGTTAATGCTTGCTGTAGCTGGTTCCGGTAAAACTACATATATAATTAACAAAGTTTGTGCGGAATACAAAAAAGTTTTGGTCATCACATATACTGATGCAAATTATAACAATATTATCTCTCGATTACGGGAAAGAAATGATGGCGTAATTCCAGAGGGAATTAGTGTTTTTAAGTATTTTACATTTCTTTATCGCTTTTGCTATAAACCGTTTCTTTCAGACTATGTAGGGGCTCGCGGAATTAATTATGAATCTAATAAGAATAGATATGCGAAGTCAACGAATTTGGATTACTATCTTGATTCAAGCGATAGATTATATAGCAACAGAATATCTTTGCTCCTTGATAAGACAGATGCAATAAAGGACGTGCAGAATAGAATAAAAAAATATTTTGATTGCGTTGTATTTGATGAGGTGCAGGATATTTCTGGAAGAGATTTCTCTTTTCTTGAAGAAGTTATGAAGATAGACATGAATATGTTTTATGTAGGAGATTTCTATCAACATACCTATAATACCAGTGCAGATGGAAACGTAAATACCAGCCTTTTTGATAACTTGATTAAATATGTAGAAAGGTTTCAAAAGGCGGGTATTACTTACGATGATAAAACACTAATAAAGAGCTGGAGATGCGGAGAACCTGTCTGCAAATATGTTAGAGAACAATTAGGAATAAATATTTATTCAAATAAGGGGGAACAAGGTGGAGTAGAGTTTGTAGATTCCGATGATAAAATCAATGAAATATGGCTCAATCCAGAAATAGTAAAGTTGCATTACCAAAAGGCTTCAACATTTGGCAGTGGACATAGAAATTGGGGCGATACCAAAGGTGAAGATTGTTATCAAGATGTATGTGTCTTATTAAATAAGACAACTATGCAAGCATATAAAAAAGGAAATTTACAAAATCTTGCGGCTTCAACAAGGAATAAATTATATGTTGCACTTACGAGAGCAAAAGGCCGAGTTTATTTAGTTGAGGAAGATTATGCGAAAAAATTGGAGGTATAGAGATGAAGGTTGGAAAGATTCCTGCTGGGATGGATCCAATTGATGCCAAGAAAAAAGTGGGATCTTTTTTGAAATCAGTTCAAAATGATTCAAAGCCTAATAAATGTATTTTATGCGGACAGCCTAAAACAAGTTTTTGTAATTCTCATTCGGTTCCTAGAATGTGTTTGAAAAACATAGCTGTTGATGGAAAGGTATTACAGGCTAATGGATTGGTTGGTGCAGATATAATTGATGTAGAAAAGGGGATTAATAATTCTGGTACATTCCACTTTATTTGTAATGAGTGCGATAGCAAAGTGTTTCAAGATTATGAAAACCCTGATGCATGGACAGATGTCGCTCCAACAGATAGGGTATTAGCGCAGATTGCCTTAAAAGACGTATTGCTTATGCTTAGTAAAAGAAATATGGAAACGCTTTTGTGGCAGCGGGCTGCAGAAATGAGCAATATCGGTGGAATGGATTATATGAGAACTGTTCAAGAACTCGATATAAGAGATTTTACCGAAGAGATGGAGTTGTATAAAGGAATAACTGCAGAAACAAACGAGCAGTTTAAGGTAGTATTTTATGAGAAATTACCTTATACAGTTCCTATAGCAACACAAGTAGCGCTGGTATTAGATAAAGATTTTGAGGGAAATGAAATTAATGAAATTTTTAATATTTCAGAGGATGTACGTATTCAAAATTTACACATTTCCATATTCCCTTTGGAAGATAGTTCAGTTGTGATTGTGTTTTATCATAGAAGAGATAAGAATTATCGGAGATTTCATCGCCAATTTAATTGCTTATCGCATGAAAAAAAGCTTGAATACATCAATTATTGGATTTTTAAATATACGGAAAATTATTTTTTCTCTCCGCGAATAAAGAGTATTTTGGAAGAGGATGAAAAGCTGCAGATGCTATCTCAAGAAAATTATGGAGTGTCTAATCTTGGATATATCTTGGGACCAGATGATTTACTGTATGAAGAGGTAAAATCTTCCGAAATAACAAATCTTTTAATTGAGCGTTTTTAATTATTTTGAAGAGGAGGTGCGGTTCTTGTTTGGAAAGAAAAAGGAAAAACAGCAGACAGAAAATATGGTTTCTGAAGTAAACGAGAGAACTGCAATCGAAATACTTGTTACTGAGGAAGATAAAACTGGCAGTAACATAATGTGTATGAGTGATTTTTTTGACATTGCGGTTCATCAGATGTCAAATACACTGGTATGTGCCAAAAACAATTTGGAAATGAACGTACTACCAGTCTCTGATTTAAGTGTTGTTAATAATGCTTTACAGACGGTGGGGGCTTTTTGCTCACCGAAATTTGATTTAGTTCCTGATTTTGCGTCTTTGCCAAAAGATATTTTAGAAAAATATAAGGCAGGGAAAATAGTACTTGGAGATTCAAAGCAGGTAGAAGGCAATATACGAGCTGTTTTAATTGATGTTGAAACAAAGCAGAGAGTAAAGGATGTTACATTAAAAAAGCTTGAAAGAACTGACCAAACAGCTGGCATTTCGCGAGATATGGTTACGCAGATGCAATTGCGTCAAATATCTGAAAAAATAGATTACATGGAATCAGAGCAAGCATATTTGATTGAATTTGCACGAAATCAAGCTATAATGAGACCTTTTTTAGATGCAAGAGATTTTATTTTATCGGCTCAAAATGCGACGGCGGAAATAGATCAGAAGGAGAATCTGGAAAAAGCTGCAGAAAAAATGAGAACTGCGATTAATGCCGTATATGTTGATATGACCACAATAGAGGGTGAACTCGCAAAAGAGGGGAATAGAAAGTGGTTTACAAGAATTAATCGCTCCAATATAGACAAACAAATATCAAGGCTAACTAAAGATATGCAGATTGTTACTAGATATGTAGGTCTGCAATCGCAAGTTTATCATTATCTTGGTAAGACTGAAGAACAGAAAAGTGTTATTGGAACATATAACAGAAGAGTAAGTCGTTTTTTTGATAAAGGAATAGTTGCAACAGATAAATCTTTGGCAATGTTCATACATGAAAATATTGAGTATAATGCTAATAATATAGATTGCTGGTACAACTTTGAACAAGAGATGAAACCTTTACTGAATTCAGCATATGAGGAACTGCAGGCGAAGGAAGTATACGTAATAACAGCAGAGGAGGATCAAAAAGATGTCAAATAATGATGCTGTCAAAAGGTGCAAACAGTGTGGAAAAATTCTGGTCTCAGAGTCCAAGCTGGGTTTATGTCCGAAATGCGCTGATAAGGATAAACGTGGTGCTGCAGAGGCCATAGGAGGGTTAGCTTTAGCAGGTACAATAATCAAGATTGCATGGAAGCCTGTAAAGGGATTGTTAAAGGCTATCATTAAAAAGTAATCAAGAGGATGAAGTGATGAATTCAGAAATTGATTATGATTCTTGTCAGGAACGATGGAAATATTACCAGAATCGTTATCCGGATTTAAGGATTCAATTAAAAGACGTAAAAAATAAAAATGGCAGAGGCGTGTGGAAGTATGGTTCTATAGAGCTTTCAGGAGATTGCTTCTTTAATTTTAATGATAAGAAGATTGCTGCTTTTATCAAGAACGTTCAATGTGATTCTGAAACTAAAAAGTGCTTAATGGCGTGTGCCGCTCGACATCATTTGAATGAAAACTGTGTTCTTATGCCAACTACTGGTGGTATGAATAAAGTTAAGGGAAAAATCTATTATCGAGATGCTGGATTTGTGATTGCTGGAGTTGGTCGACCTACAGATAGATGTTACGATAGACCAGATACATTTTTATTTTATTTGAATGTTTTTTATGAGCATAAGGAGAGAGCTTTAGATTTATTAGGTGCAGGAAAATACTTGAGCAATAGTATCTTTAAAGAAGCACTACAATCATTCAATTTTGCTGATTTATATTCCTTTTTAGTTGGGTTTGAAGATGTATATGATTATTGCAGATTCTTTTACGGAATGGAAAGAGAATTTGTGGATCGTATGATCGAGGAGGGAAAACGACCAATTACTGTTGATGAAGATTTAAGAAGATACATTGAGTTGGCGAAAGATTTTTGGCAACTGCAAGTAAGTATAATAGAAGAAAAAAGCTGACCTGTCCTTATATCGGGACAGGTCTTTTGCTACCATTGTAATCATAAAAGGGGGAGTGCACGATTTTAGCGGCTGTCAGATATTTTTGATATTTTGTAGATTATTGTTGCAAAGTAAACGTCAAATCCTGCGCTACCCTTAAATTTAACGCCGCTTTTATGAGCGGCGTGGTTTCCGGCATTCCTCGGGAAGCTCTTCTGCCCAGGGCATCAGCTGATCTAGTTTTTCCGGATCTATATTTCCTTTTTCGTCACAATACTTAGGCAGCTCCGTGAGGATATACCTGAAGTAGTAGTATGGGCGCAGATTGTTCAGCTTTGCTGTTTCTGAAATACTGTAAACAAGAGC
>QWCN01004253.1_pt1 | contig 15443 bp, 9 predicted proteins | sample 1972711 | NCBI WGS metagenome assembly QWCN01 (sample SAMN09866707, study PRJNA288562) | Human gut metagenome isolate term1_stool, whole genome shotgun sequencing... | isolation source: gut | host: Homo sapiens | place: USA: California | reverse complement strand
TATCATGGCGCAAAATGTTAATGTTTATGAAATTGTTAGGAGTCTTGTTATTTAGCGTGTGTATGTCAGTACATGCGAAAGGATTAGCTCAGGATGTAAAGGTGACAATTGATTTGAAAGATGTCTTCTTGACAACAGTTTTAGAAGAGTTGGGTAAACAGTCGAAGTGCGATTTTTTTTATAATTATGCCTTGCTGAAGACGAAAGGAACAGTCAGTGTAAAGGCTCAGAATGAAGAACTTGTGCAAGTTCTAGAAAAGTTGCTATCTGATTTAGGGTTGACCTATTCTTTTGATGGAAATGTCGTGGTTATTAAAGAAAAAAGTGTAACATCGGAGGAAGAAAAGTCGAAAGTGATACAAGGATGGGTGTACGATAAAGATCGTCATGCTTTGCCTGGTGTAACCGTGAAGGTTGCGGGAACATCAATCGGAACCTCCACGAATGTGAAAGGTTGGTTTAGGATAGCCTTACCCATGCAACAGGGGGCTTTGGAATTTTCTTTTATCGGCTTTAAAAAGCAGCTTGTAAATTTTACTGTAGCAACGGATACATTGCGAATCGTTTTGGAGGAGGATTTGATGGAGTTGGATGAAGTTACGGTATCCACGGGATATTATAAGGTGGATAAACGTCACTTGACAAGTTCCGTGACCACGTTGAAGATGGATGATATCATGCAACCTGGAGTCAGCACTTTGGACCAGATGCTGGAAGGTCGAATCCCGGGGATGATTTTCATGCAGAATAGCGGGCAAGTGGGGGCCGCTCCCAAGATTAAGATACGCGGTACAACAACCCTGTTGGGGAGCACCGCCCCTTTGTGGGTGTTGGACGGGGTGATTTTGACGGATCCCGTAAACGTGGATCCCGCGAGTATTAATGATCTGGATTTCGTGAACTTGTTGGGGAATGCCATATCCGGTTTGAATCCCGAGGATATTGAAAAACTGGATGTGTTGAAAGATGCTTCGGCCACTGCCATTTACGGGCCTAAAGCTTCTAACGGGGTTATCGTGATTACCACGAAGAAGGGAAAAGTCGGTGTTCCCTCTGTTTCCTATGCTTTGTCAGGCACATTTCGGCAACGTCCCCGTTACACGGACCGTTCCGTTGACGTGATGAATTCGAAGGAACGAATTGATTTTTCCAAAGAAGTTGTACGCAAAAAACAACTTATTCCTGATTTATCCAGTTACGTGGGGTATGAAGCGGCTTACAACGATTACGTGAACGGGGTGATATCTTCCGATGAGTTTATTCGGAAAGTAAAATACATGGAGACCGTCAACACGGATTGGTTGGGGTTGTTAATGCAAGATACTTATTCTCACGCACACACGTTGAGTATTTCCGGTGGCTCTGAGAATGTACGGTACTACACTTCTTTAGGTTATTCTGCGGAAAATGGAAACTTGAAAGGAGAGGAAAATAATCGTTATAGCGGCATGGCCAAGGTGGATGTTAATTATAAGAAGTTTCTGATGTCTTTTAGTTTGAATGGGAGTGTCCAGAAAAAGCAATACACCCCCCAGGAGGTTGGATTAATGACCTATGCGTTAAATACGGCCCGGAGTGTCGGTGCCTATAACGAGGATGGCAGCTTGATGTTTTACCAAAGAGATGATGATTTGGAACACACGTATTCCAAACCATTTAGTATTATTAATGAAAGAGAAAACACAGATGATAATATCCAAACGAATGCTATTAATGTAAGTACAAATATAGAATATCGTTTAATCCCTTGTTTGAAGGCTGGAGTCCAATTTTCTTACGGGATCTCCAACTTTGAAGAGAGGGTTTATTTCGGAGAAAAAAGTTGGTATGCGGCTAATTTAAGAAAAGAATATGCTCCCGGGACTGCTAATTTCGGGTATACAGCAGCTGATTCGGAAATGCCTGTCGGCGGTGAATTGCGTTTAAATAATACTAAAAATGAAAATTATAGTGTTCGGGCAAATCTATCATTCAATAAATTTTTGGATAAAGAAAGTAGACATCAGTTCCAAGCTTCTGTTATCGCAGAGCTGAGTTCAACTCTTTATACTAGTTTTGCAATAACGAAACGGGGATATATTCCGGAACGAGGTATGCTTTTTGATGATGTAAACTTGCCTGATATGTGGGGATCTGTGGCATTTCCTAATTATGATAGTTGGTTAAAAACTAATCCTTCTGCCAAGGGAGTTTTGACGCATAATTTAACCCGTCAAGTAGGATTGGTGGGTACTTTATTTTATGCTTATAAAGATTCGTATATCCTTAATGCCAATATGCGTATCGATGGAAGTAATAAATTTGGAGATACAAGCAATGAAAAATTGAACCCGATATGGTCCATTTCTGGTCGATGGAATATGCATGAGAATCTGTTGTCTGATAAATGGTGGATCAACACCCTGGCGTTAAAGGCTTCGTTTGGCTATCAAGGAAATATGTCTGCCCAAGATTCCCCGAAGTTGATTATACAGCGAAAGGGTACTCATTGGGCATTTAACGAATTTTACTCTTCCATTAAGTATTACCCGAACCCGCATTTAAAATGGGAGAAGACATCAACTTATAACATCGAGTTGGAATACTCGTTGTTTAATAACAAACTCGTCGGGAATTTCAGTTATTATTATCGACACACGACGGATGCGTTTATGTCCAAAACGGTTTCAAGAATTAATGGTGTTAGTACTTATACAGTGAATAGGGGTACATTAAATAATCAAGGGTTTGAGTTTAATTTTAATTTTACGCCTATCGAGAACCTTGGAGCGGGAGGGGAGAAACGCGGTTTCGTGTGGCGAATAAACCCGAACTTCGGTTCTGTATTTAATCAGTTGGTGGATAAAATAAAAGCCAAAGATGAGGTTTTGCAGGATGAAATCAGGTACGGGGATTATCTGGACGGTCGGGTACAAGTAGCAGGACGTCCCGTGAACACGTTTTATTCCTATAAATTTACGGGATTGGATCCCAAGGACGGGCGTCCTACTTTTTACGGGACGGATGCGGACGAGATCGTTGGGACGGATAAGAACGGTAATGAAATTACCCGCCAGAAATCGTATGAGTTGATGACGTTGGGGAATGTGTGCATGGAAGTGATGGAGCATTCCGGGTGTCGTGAGCCTTTCTTGCAAGGAAGTATCAGTAATTATTTGGGTTGGAGAAACTGGGGGTTGTCCTTTAACTTGGCTTATAGCGTGGGGTCAAAGGTTCGTTTGTTGCAAATGTATGGAAGTAGTAACTCGGCAGTGCCGGCACCGGTGATGAACATGAGAGGTGAATTTGTTCATCGTTGGCAACGCCCGGGGGATGAAAAATACACGAACGTTCCCGGAATGTTGGATGCGAAAAGTTACAAGAGAACAAGAACTCCATGGTGGAATGATAAGCCGTATGAATTTGCCGGGACGATTTGGAATATGTATGACAATTCTAATGTTCGTGTAGTTTCGGGAGATTATTTGAAATTGACGAGCTTGTCGTTGCGTTACGTTGTCCCGGAGAGAATTTGCCAGAAGATGTACATGAAGTCTGCTTATTTGAGTGTAAGTGGAACGAATCTATTTACCATTTGCAGCAAAAAACTAAAAGGGCAGGATCCCTCTCAATTCGGTTCTTCCGAGTTGATAAACATATCCGTTCGCCCAACTTATAGTCTTAGTTTGAATGTAACATTTTAATGAATGAAAAAGATGAAAAGATATTTAATCTTAATGCTTTGTGTGTTATTGTTTAATTCATGTGGGAAATTTTTGGAAGAATTTTCACAGGATTTGGCTTATGCGGAAAGTTGTGCCGATTTGGATGAAATCCTTATTGGAAATGGGTATATGGAGCAACCGGAGGGTTTTACGGAGGCAAGTATTTATGGTAATGGGTATTTCCCCTATATTCACGTGATGGATGATGATGTGATTATGACAGTATTTAAAAAAGACGGTAGTACGGATGTCATAAATGATATAGTTTCTTATAAGAATTTCTATGACTGGTCTGATCAGTTGACAATCAATCCGAAGACAGATGAGGAGTGGGAGGATAAGGATTGGGAAAAAATGTATAGTCATATAGCGTACTTGAACGTTATAATTGCTCATGTGGAAAAATTCTCCCATGACTCTGTTGAGATTCGGAATAGAGTGGAAGGAGAGGCTCGTTTTCTGCGAGGTGCTTATTACTATTTGTTAACAAATCTCTATGCGAATCCTTACGTGAAAGAATCAGCATCTAGTGATATGGGAGTTCCATTGAATCTTACAGAAGACATAGTAGATGAGTATTATAAAAGAAATTCTATGGAAGAATGTTATCGTGTAATTGTGGAAGATTTGAAAGTCGCTGCCGATAAGTTGAAGGGGGTTACACAACCTACTATCTATAGAGTGAACGAACTTGCCGCCCGGATATTATTGAGCAGGGTGTATTTGTATATGGGAGAATGGCAGTTGGCGTTGGATGAATGTCAAAAGGCGTTGGCTTTGGAGGGTGTGGAATTAATGGATTTAAAATCGTTTCCGGGAAGAGAGGAAGAGCGATACGTGTTGGATAATAAAAATTCGGAAATCGTCTTTACGCAAGGGTATAGTGCGACCAATACTTTTTATAATAATATGGCTTATTTTTGCATATGTACTTTTGGTGGCTCAGAAGATTTGATTTCTTTATATAATCGTTTTGAAGAACAACAAATAAAAGACTTGAGATTGGATGCTTTTTTTGAGGTTATAGGAGATGAGCAATACAAGATATCAAAAGTGGGGGAGAAAGTGTACGATTGTTTCGTGATCCGGAGTGCGGAGTTATATTTGAATAAGGCAGAAGCCGAAGCCATGTTAGATAAAGTGGAGGCAGTACAGACTATTAAAACGTTGTTGAACAATCGTTTTGAAGGTGGAATCCCCGATGTAGACGGTTTGAGTGGAAAAGATTTGGTTTCATTTATCCGGGATGAACGGCGTCGTGAACTTTGTTTTGAGGCTCACCGTTGGTTTGATCTGCGTAGGTATGCGGTGTCTCCGAAGTACCCGGAGAAAAAATCTATAAGACACACGGCTTATGACATAAAAGGTAAGTTGGAAGGGGATTACGTGTTAAAACCGTACGGTGAAGACCCGGCGTGGGTTTTACCTATCCCTGGTTACGAGATCGTGTACAATCAAGATAATTTGGTTGATAATCCCCAGCGAGTGGAAAGAGAATTGGAGTAACGGATCATAAAAAATAGTGATATGTGGAAAAGTTATTTATTATATGGTTTATGCGTCTTTACGTTATTGACTTCTTGTAACGAGGAAGATATTAAACTGGATGCAAGTACTGTCGTTGACTGGTTTGCCGTGCCGGATAGACCGGGAGAGTTGGGGCATTTACTTCATAAAATATATAAGGAAACAGGAGTTTCAATTTTCGTTAACGACACGTTGGGATACGTGGAAGATGGCATTGATGCTAACGGGGATCCGGTGAGATTTTATGAAACAGTAAGTGAAAAATATCTTCTTTATAGTTCAGTATCAAGAGATATTCGTTTCGTTTTATCGCAAGATACGGCAGCGATGTTAAAAGCGGTCAATACGATAGAGAAGTGGGTGTTACCGAATTTGCCTCCTTCTGGTAAATATCGGATAAAATCTTTGTTGTTAGTGGATAGCCTGTTAACGGAGGATTACGGCGGTGATACGATAAGAGAAGGGGGGAAAACGGCTTGGGTCTTCGAGGAATCGATAGAAACAACCCCGGTGGGTAAATTAGCTGATATAAAAAACATGGATGAACCCACGTTAAAATTTTGGGCGGGAATGGTGTTGAGTGCTAAAGTGTATAATTGGTTAAATAGTCATTGTTCGGATTCCTTAAAAGTATTTTATAAAATGACAAATTCGGATCTCCCCAAAAAAGCTCGAACGTTATATAATTTACATGCTTATGAATTTTATCGAATGATTGATACCGGGGAGGAAATTGATTGGAATGCGGACTGGTATTTCGGTGCGGAATTATGGGATCATTGGCGCATGGGATTCTTGGAATGGGGGGATACCGAGTGGTGTGAAATAGATCCTAAAGATAGTAACAGGTGGATCGTGCATCGAAAAGCTCTAGAGAAATCTTGTGATGCGATGAATTATATTGCTTCTGTTTATGCTTTTTCGGATGAAGAGTTCAAGAATCTTTTTACGGGTGTTGAGTATAGCGAAAAATGTATCCAAAGGCGTTTATACATGAAAAAGTTAGTTGATCTTTTCTGTAAAACAAATGGGATTATTTATCAATCTTTTCATTAGAAGGAGTTACGTAAATTAAGAAATAGGACAGAGGGAAACTGAGCGTGCTAATTGAAATTGGTTTCCTCTCTGTTCTTGGGAGGAAGTTTGCAAATGAAAACAAGTTTTACTTCATTCCCGGTAAAGTGGTATATGTTCGCATTGTTAAATAGAGAATATCGTATTGTTAAATAATATTGTGTATGAAAAAAAGTATGTTATTGGTGATAAGTCTTTTGACTTATTGTAGTGTATTTGCTCAAAGTGTAAAATTTGACACGTTGTCTTTAGATCAAGCTTTTGAGCGGGCACAAGCGGAGGGAAAGTTTGTTTTTGTTGATGTTACCGCTTCTTGGTGTGGGCCGTGTCAATTGATGCTTGAAGAAGTGTTGAGTAGAAAAGACGTGGGGGAGTTTTGTAACAAACAATTTATTTGTATACAAATGGATGTAGATAAATTGGAGGGTAAAGACTTTAAAAAGAAGTATGGCGTGAACTCTATCCCGACATTTTTTATTTTGCAAGAGGATGGAACAGTAAGACATCGTTTGCGGGGAGCAAGAAGACCGGAAGATTTTCTAGCTTGGGCGAAACGTGGTGTAAATGAAACGTCATCATTGTTTTTTTTGAATAATTTGCTTGAACGAAAGCAAAAAATGAGTTTGCAGAATAAAGTTGATTATTATTTGGTATTGAAAGATATAAGAAAATTGCATGATGCCGATAGCCTTCGAACAGTTTTGTTTGAGCAGACCCCGTTTGAAAAATTGACAGATAAAGAATGTTGGCCTCTTTTTAGCGAAGAGGTATATGGAAGCCAATATTTTGAATATGTGGTGAAACATGGAGACAAATTCCGGGAGAAGCAAGGAAAAGAGCGTATTGATGATTACTTGGTTCAAGGTTATAAACAAGAAATTCAGCGTTTGATGTATGGTTGTCAAGCTTCTCCTGAGGCGTTCGATTTGATAAACCAAATTACAATGGCAGTGTCCCCCCTCGACCGTACTATTATTTCGGAGGAAAATAAGGTGAAAATTGTATTGACTTGGGCAAAAGAAGTAAAAGCTTTCCTAGAAAATGATATCCCGGGAATGGTGGAAGGAATGCAAGAACTGGTGGAACTTAAAGAGTGGCGGGATTGTTTATGGCATTCGATGAAATATGTTGGATTGAACGGAAAAGATGAAGACAAGGAGCGAATGGGGCAATTTACGTCCAAGATGTTGTTCGAATTTTCTAATACTCCTGTTGAGCAATGGGATTTTTATCAAAAATTTAGGTTTCTAGGTTTCCCGATAAGTTGTAACGAACAATTTTGGATAAATGCTTTAGAGCAAATGGAAAAGAAAAATAAACCGTTACTGTTAGAATGTGTAAGAGGTAGTGACGCTTATTTTATTACTCGAAATTGGGCGTGGGATTTACCCGAGCGGGTGAATTATTTGGATTCTTTGTGTGTTAGCGTGAGGATAGACATGGATGATCCCGATGTTGCTTTTTTGAAAGAGAGATTTGAAATAACGAATTACCCTGCTTATTTCTTGTTGGATAAAGAGGGTAAGGTCAGATATTCTTGGGAAGGCATGATAGAGGAGGATCAAGCCTTTAGAGATTCTTTACGGAAAGGGTTGGAGGGGATTTGAGGTATTTGTAATAGTCAAGACTTATTCTGACAGCTTTTTGCTTGATAGGAAACCACTTGTCAGAATAAGTTCTTGGATATTTTAAGTTAGGGAATTATATACGAGTTTACAGTAATGTAGAATAGTCGCACGGGAGTTTTGTTCGTAAGTTAACCGGAAAATGGATGAGGCAGACCAGTGTATTTGACTTTGATGTTTCCTTGTTGGTTGTTAGAAATGATAACGAGATTTTGGCTCAAGTTATAATCAATAGTTGCGCATACTAGTTACAAATTTCAATAACATGAAATATTAAAAGTTTCATTAATATATTGAGCTTGTACAATATAAGCTTCGTTGTATGTACTGCGACCTTGATGAATACCAACAAGAGCTGATTCATTATGAGCTGTTGAAACATAGATAGCGCTTCCGCTGTCTCCAGGTTCGCTTGTATAATCAGCAGTGTACATTTCGTCAATCTTGGTACCATTCTTGAACGTAGCCCAAACATTTGCACTTGTAATTTTTCCTGTATTTGCATATTGGCCTCGGTGCATTCTTACAATACAACCAATAGGAACAGATCGTACTGGTATCATATGTACATTAGTATGAGGTATTTGTAATAAATCACAAATGTCAGTGTCAATAGTGCAAAATGCAGCATCAATTTTGCCACTTGTTTGAGATTTGACACATGAGCCAATGAATTCAAATGGTCCCTCTTCTGTGATAGGATAATATAAAGAACCTCCTTCCCAAAGAAAATGTCCAGAAACGACAAATCCCTTACTTCCATCTGACATCGTTGCTCTGTATCCTAATGATGCAGTTGTGTTTATTCTATCTTGGTATATACTTTTTGAGTTACGAACAAAGGTGCCCGAGAAAAGTTGAAATTTAGACTCAATGGAATTGTATCCAGAGGCAGCTTCAAATTTAATAGCAGGAGAATCGCTTATATTTTTTCTAAATTCACTTATTCTTTTCTCCGAAAATTCTAACAACCCGATAACAATGCAGTTTTTATCTTCTTGGAAACGGATGTATGAAATGTTTTGCATAATGGAGGGATGTTGAGAATTTTCTTGATAAGATTTAGTTACAGTATTCATTATTTGTTTTAAATATGCGTAAGTGAAAGTACATTTCTTTAGAATGAAATTTCCACTCCCGAGTATGTTTTCGATATTTCTTTTATTTTCTTTTGTTATGTCACTTAAGAGAATAACGAGTTGATCATTGGGGTTAATATAAGCTCCTCCATAATATGATGGATAAATTATAGAATCTGTTTGCGATCTAGAAGCACGGAATGATTGCAATAAAATTTGATATGTCTCCCCTGCGGAAAGATTGGCTTTTGAAGCATCATTCATTGAGGGTAAATTGTCTGTACATTCCTTTTGTAAATTTATTTTTTCTTTGTTCGTACATGCCATAAGCGAAACTGCAAAAGAGATTATCAAGATTTGTGTTTGGATTGTTTTCATGGATAGGTATTTATTAAAAATAATATTTTCTATAAAGGTACGAAAATGATATTTAACATGAATGTTAGATATTGGAATTTTTTCAAAAAAATACAGGCTTCATGCAAAAGGAATATTGGTTAGATTAAAATTGTAGATGGATAAATAAAATGAAGTGAAAGTTGTGGGAATGAAAAAAAGTATTCATATATTTGTCGTAGTGAAAATAATGGGTAGGAGAGCCTACCTTGAATATATTTCGTGAATTTGTTCTAATCTTCTCCTAAAAATCGCCAATTTTTAAAACACAAGATTAGGCTGTTAATTCACGCTGTTTAGCGTGGATTGTTGTCTATTTGTGTTGAGGCGTTTGGCGATGCCTTAGGTGAGATAGAATTTACAGTCCCCGCTTTTTTATTGTATAATTTTTGCTTTTGGGGATTGGGGTAAAACTAAAATTTACACTATGAATAAATCACCGGGGTAAAGAATTAAAGAGACTTATCTAGCCATATTCACAAGGTGAAATTTGGAATACTTTTATACCTGTTTCTAACCAACGTTTTTGTCTTTTTGTACAATATGCTTTTTATCGTTGAGGCATATGATTGAAATTGAATATTCATATGAAAAGATTAAATGTTTGTAGAGACTAAGGTTGAATTCTATACAAAAAAAGAGAGTCCAACGCCTAGGAAACCTTGGAACTCTCCTAAAACAAAATGTTTTATAAAATTAGGTAGCACAAATTTATGGAAAAAAAGCGAAACTGCGCTTGGTCATGCTATTGGATAGCATGGCGCAAAATGTTAATGTTTACGAAATTATTGAGAATCTTGTTGTTTGTTGTGTATATATTTTTGTCTGCTAGAGGAATAGCTCAAGAAAGAGTCGTGTCAGAGAAAGAAAAATCCAAGGTCCTACAGGGATGGGTGTATGATAAAAACCATCAAGTCCTGCCTGGCGTAACGGTGAAAGTTGCCGGGACGTCAATAGGGACTTCCACGAACGTGAAAGGTTGGTTTAGGATAACCTTACCCATGCAACGGGGTACTTTGGAGTTTTCTTTTATCGGTTTTAAAAAGCAACTTGTAAATTTTACGGATAAAACGGATACATTACGAATCGTTTTAGAGGAAGATTTGATGGAGTTGGATGAAGTCACGGTATCCACGGGATATTATAAAGTGGATAAACGTCATTTGACAAGTTCCGTGACCACGTTGAAGATGGATGATATCATGCAGCCGGGAGTTGGCACGTTGGACCAGATGTTGGAAGGTCGAATCCCGGGAATGATTTTTATGCAGAATAGCGGGCAAGTGGGGGCTGTGCCCAAAATGAAAATACGAGGAACAACAACCTTGTTGGGGAGTACCGCCCCTTTGTGGGTGTTGGATGGTGTTATTTTAACCGATCCTGTAAACGTGGATCCGGCGAGTATTAATGATTTGGATTTTGTGAATTTGTTAGGGAATGCCATTTCCGGTTTGAATCCCGAGGATATTGAAAAGTTGGACGTGTTAAAGGATGCGTCTGCCACGGCTATTTACGGGCCTAAAGCTTCTAATGGTGTTATCGTGATCACCACGAAAAAAGGAAAGGTCGGGGCGCCCTCGGTTTCTTATTCTTTATCGGGTACATTCCGGCAACGTCCTCGGTACACGGATCGTTCTGTTGATGTGATGAATTCTCAAGAGAGGATTGATTTCTCGAAAGAAGTGGTAAGGAAAAAACAAGTTATTCCGGATTTATCTAGTTACGTGGGATATGAGGCCGCTTATAACGATTACGTGAATGGAGTAATGTCTTCTGATGAATTTATTCGGAAAGTAAAATTTATGGAGACGGTTAATACAGATTGGTTGGGATTATTAATGCAAGATACATATTCTCACGCGCACACGTTGAGTGTTTCCGGTGGTTCGGAGAATGTACGATATTACACTTCGTTGGGGTATTCGAACGAGAATGGTAATTTGAAAGGAGAAGAAAATAGTCGTTATAGTGCCATGGCCAAGGTGGATATCAATTATGAGAAGTTTGTCATGTCTTTTAATTTGAATGGAAACGTGCAAAAAAAGGAATATACACCCCAGGAGGTTGGATTGATGACCTATGCTTTGAATACAGCTCGTAGCGTGGGAGCGTATAACGAGGATGGTAGTTTGATGTTTTATCAAAGAGATAATGATTTGAGACACACGTATCTTAAACCTTTCAGTATAATTAACGAGAGAAAAAATACAAGTGATGATATTCAAAGTAACGCGATTGGTATGAGTGCGAATATAGAATATCGAGTCATACCTTGTTTGAAGGCCGGTGTCCAATTTTCTTATGGAATTTCTAATTTCGAAGAAAGAGTCTATTTCGGGGTAAAAAGTTGGTATGCGGCAAATTTGAGAAAAGAATATTTCCCCGGTTCTGATAATGAAGGAGTGGCTTCTAATTCCGAAATGCCGATTGGTGGAGAATTACGTCTAAATAATACTAAAAATGAGAATTACAGTGTTCGGGTGAATTTGGCATTTAATAAATTTTTGGATAAAGAAAATGCACATCAATTCCAAGCTTCTGTTATTGGAGAGTTGAGTTCAACCCTTTATACTGGTTTTGCGATTACTAAACGAGGGTATATCCCGGAACGGGGAATGCTTTTTGATGACGTGAATTTATCTGATTCATGGGGATACTTGGAATTTCCTAATTATGATGGTTGGTTAAAAAGTGATGCTTCGGCTAAGGGTATTTTGACTCATAATTTAACTCGTCAAGTGGGATTGGTTGGAACTTTGTTTTATGGTTATAAAGACGCGTATATTTTTAATGCTAATATGCGTATCGACGGAAGTAATAAATTTGGAGATACAAGTAATGAAAAGTTGAACCCGATTTGGTCCGTTTCCGGTCGATGGAATATACATGAAAATTTGTTGTCTAATAAATGGTGGATTAATACTTTAGCGTTAAAAGCCTCGTTTGGCTACCAAGGAAATATGTCTGCCCAAGATTCTCCGAATTTGATTATACAGAGAAAAGGAACTCATTGGGCATTTGATGAATTGTATTCTTCCATTAAGTATTATCCGAATCCGCATTTAAAATGGGAAAGAACTTCGACTTATAACATTGAATTGGAATATTCGTTGTTTAATAACAAGTTGGTAGGAAATTTTAGTTATTATTATCGCCATACGACGGATGCATTCATGTCTAAAACTGTTTCAAGAATTAATGGTGTTAGTAGTTATACCGTGAACCGGGGAACGTTGAATAATCAAGGATTTGAGTTTGATATTAATTTTACGCCCATTGAAAATCTTGGAGCAGGTGGAGAAAAACGTGGTTTTGTGTGGCGTATAAATCCAAATTTCGGTTCTGTATTTAATCAGTTGGTAGATAAAATAAAGTCCAAAGACAAAGTTTTGCAGGATGAAATTAGGTATGGAGATTATTTGGACGGTCGGGTGCAAGTTGCCGGACGTCCCGTGAATACATTTTATTCTTATAAATTTAAGGGTTTGGATCCTAAGGATGGACGTCCTACTTTTTATGGAACGGATGCGAACGAAATTGTTGGAACGGATAAAAATGGGAATGAGATTACCCGTCAAAAATCATACGAGTTGATGACGTTGGGAGATGTTTGTATGGAAGTGATGGAACATTCCGGTTGTAGAGAACCTTTTTTACAGGGAAGTATCAGTAACTATTTGGGTTGGAGAAATTGGGGGTTATCTTTCAATTTAGCTTATAGCGTGGGGGCGAAGATCCGTTTGTTACAGATGTATGGAAGTAATAATTCGGCAGTACCGGCTCCGGTGATGAATATGAGAGGTGAATTTGTTCATCGTTGGCGACGTCCCGGTGATGAAGAATTTACGAATGTTCCGGGTTTGTTGGATGCTAAGAGTTACGAAAAAACGAGGACTCCCTGGTGGAATGATAAGCCATATGAATTTGCCGGAACAATTTGGAATATGTATGACAATTCTAATGTGCGTGTTGTTTCGGGAGATTATTTGAAATTGACAAGTTTGTCGTTACGTTATATTGTTCCGGAGAGAATTTGTCATAAAATGTATATGAAGTCGGCTTATTTGAATCTAAGTGGAACGAATCTATTTACCTTATGCAGTAAAAAGCTGAAAGGGCAAGATCCGTCTCAATCGGGGTCTTCCGAATTGATAAACATATCTGTTCGACCTACTTATAGTCTTAGTTTGAATGTAACATTTTAATAAGTAAAAAGATGAAAAGGTATTTAATCTTAATATTTTGTGTGTTATTGTTTAATTCCTGTGGGAAATTTTTGGAAGAATTTTCTCAAGATTTAGCTTATGCTGAAAGTTGTACCGATTTGGACGAGATTCTTATTGGTAATGGATACATGGAACAACCGTTATATTTTGCAGAAGCGGGTGTTTATGGTAATGGATACTATCCTTATATTCATGTGATGGATGATGATGTTGCAATGACGATATTTAGAAAGGATGGTTCTATAGATGTTATTAACAATGTGGCTTCTTTCAAAAATTTCTATGATTGGTCTGACCAGTTAACGATTAATCCAAAAACAGACGAGGAGTGGGAAGACAAAGATTGGGAAAAAATATATAGCCATATTGCCTATTTGAATGTCATTATTGCTCATGTGAAAAAGTTTACGCATGACTCTGTTGAAGTGCGGAACAGAATAGAGGGAGAGGCTCGTTTTTTGCGAGGGGCTTATTACTATCTGTTGATCAATCTTTATGCAAATCCTTACGTGAAAGAAACGGCGTCTAGTGACATGGGGGTACCTTTAAATCTTACAGAGGATATTGTGGATGAATATTATAAACGTAATTCCATGGAAGAGTGCTATCGTGTGATTGTCGAGGATCTGAAAAGTGCTGCTGATAAGTTGAAAGGTGTTACTCAACCGACGATCTACAGGGTGAATGAGCTTGCTGTACGAATTTTGTTAAGTAGAGTGTATCTATATATGGGGGAATGGCAATTCGCTTTAGATGAATGTCAAAAGGCGTTGGCATTGGAAGGGGTGGAATTGATGGATTTGAAATCTTTTCCGGGAAGAGAAGAAGACCGGTATGTGTTAGATGTGCAAAATCCGGAAATCGTATTTACTCAAGGTTATAATGCAACTCCTGTATTTTATAACGATATCGACAATTTTATGCTCTGTTCTTTTACCTGTTCGGAAGATTTAATTTCTTTATATAACTGTTTTGATGATCAAGAAGTTAAAGATTTGAGATTGAATGCTTTTTTTGAAGCTCGTGAAGATGAGCAGTATAAGGTTGCCAAAGTGGTGGAAAAAGTCTACGATTGTTTCGTGATCCGGAGTGCGGAGTTGTATTTGAATAAGGCGGAAGCTGAAGCTATGTTGGATAAAGCGGAGGCAAAGCAGACGATTAAAACGTTATTGAACAATCGGTTTGAGGGAGGAATCCCCGATGTAGACGGTTTGAATGAAAAAGATTTGATCTCGTTTATCCGGGACGAACGGCGTAGGGAACTTTGTTTTGAGGCTCACCGTTGGTTTGATTTGCGTAGGTATGCTGTTTCTTCGAAATACCCGGAGAAAAAATCGATAAGACATGAAACTTATGATAAAAATGGGGTACTGGAAGGGGATTACGTGTTGAAACCGTATGGTGAAGACCCGGCGTGGGTATTACCGATTCCCGGTTACGAGATCGTGTATAATCAAGGTAATTTGGTTGATAATCCCCAGCGTGTGGAAAGGAAATTGGAATAACGGATAATAAAAATAGTTATATGTGGAAAAGTTATTTATTATATAGTGTATGTGTCTTTACGTTATTGACATCTTGTAACGAAGAAGATATAAAACTGAATGCAAGTTCAGTTGTTGATTGGTTTGCCGTGCCGGATAGACCGGGAGAACTGGGGCATTTACTTCATAAAATATATAAAGAGACGGGAGTTTCAATTTTCATCAACGATACGTTGGGATACGTGGAGGATGGTGTGGATTCGAATGGAGATCCGGTGAGATTTTATGAAACGGTAAGTGAAAAATATCTTATTTATAGTTTAGTATC
>QWCN01004247.1_pt1 | contig 15458 bp, 21 predicted proteins | sample 1972711 | NCBI WGS metagenome assembly QWCN01 (sample SAMN09866707, study PRJNA288562) | Human gut metagenome isolate term1_stool, whole genome shotgun sequencing... | isolation source: gut | host: Homo sapiens | place: USA: California | reverse complement strand
GAGAACGAGATTGATCAGGTTGTCGAGAGAATGAACAACTTCCACAAGAAGTGGATGGCCAAGTACAACTAAACCGTTCTTGTGAAATAGTCTATCGTTCGCTCTTTGTTCCACATCTTCTTCAGGGGATGCACCGCAGTCCCTTCGTCCTTTCCGCCCTGCCCGAGACCGAAGAGGCGCTCCTCTCCGGGATTGGGAGCGATGAGCCGGACGAGCAGGGAAGGGCGCTGGCTCGCTACAGAGAGTGGATGCAGCGGCAATCGGAAAACAAACGGGAGGAAGACTACCCCGTTCTCGCCGATGAAGTGTTCCACCTCCTCCAGTCGCTTTACGGAGGAAAACGAGATTGCGAGGTGGTGGGCTTCATAAATCTCACGGATATCGTCCTGGACTATCCGAGGATCATCAAGAATAAGCTAACGCTCATCATTTCGCTTCTCATGGAAGTGATCAAGGGCGATATCACGAGCAACATGGTGCTTCCACTCGTTTCGGTACTCTGTGCTCATTTCCCTTGTTTGTAGGTGGTTCGTCATGTGTTCAGCAACTATCCGTCCTCCGTAACATCGTCAACCTCTTTTCTCTATGAATTGTGTGTTTCGCGCATCCGCTTTTCCTCCTCCCTTCCCGAGGTCGTCCTCTCCATGAAGCTGATCATCATCCTCATGGAGACTCCGTCGGCCTCCTTCTCCTCCCAGTCGATTGCCCAATTCCCCACCCTGCTCCTCCCCTTTTTGGTATCGGACAAGTCGTCTGTCAGCCAGCCTGGATATGATTTACTGTCGTTCCTGCTGCAGGATCAGATGGCCAAGCACGCATTCTCCGTCATCTCTCAGCTCTTCTCTTCCTTCACCTCTCTCTTCTCTCCTTTCCTCTCCGCACTGCCGTCCCTCCCCATTTCCGAAATCCTTTCCACCCTTTCCGCGCATCCCCTTCATTGCGAATCGGCTCCTCCTTTCAGCATCCCCACTCCCTCCTCTTACTCCCTCCAGAACCACCTCCAAACTCCCGGCGGCACCACCACCCTCTCCCGCACCTACCTCCGCCTCCTGTCTCTCTTCATCACCAACACTAGCACGATTCTCACCGCCCACCTGGAAGCCGCCGCGAGGACCACTCTACAGTGTGTGTGCTACGAGGAGAAGAGTGTGTGCTTGGAGGTGCTGCGTCGTCGCTTCCTCCTCTGCTCATCTCTAGACGTGATCGCGTCGGTTCTGCGCTGCAACGCGCCCACGTCCATTCTCTCGCCCATTCTGAAAACCTACTTCTTCCCCCTTCTCTTGGAACTTCTCTCCAGTCCCCAGCTGTGTGACGCTACTCTGGTCACTCTCTCTCTGGCCTACCCCGAGTACGCCTTCGCATTGCCCTCATGCACCATCGTCGCCACCATCACCACCTCCATCACCCAGTTTCTTCTTCCTTCTCCACTCACACCCAGCGATGCGTCGAGTCGTGATTTCCTCACGCCTCTTCTTCTCTTCATTCCCCATCTCCCTCTCCTCGAGTCCTTCTTCCAACGCGAGATCCGTACCGTCGTCTCCTCTCTCCCCCTCAACCTCAGATCCTCTCCTTCCAACTCTCCCCCTCTCTCTTCAACTGTTTCGTCATTGCCGCTCACTCCTTCTCCAACGCCTCCTTTCTCACCACCGCCTTCGCCTGCCGCGTCGCCGCCTCTCTCGATCCCTCCCAACTCCACACGCCACACGCCCTCCGCTCCAATCCACTCTTCGCTGCCTGTCTACCCGCCACGCCCTCCTCTTCACCCATGCCCTCGCCCAGCTGGGAAGTCAATGAGGGGTTTGAATATGGCATTGGGGTAACCCACAGATTCGAGGATGTGGAGGAGACGGAGCTGGTGGTGAACACACTGCAAGCGCTCCTGTTCTCGCCTCTGGAATACACCAACTTGATTCCCTTCCTGTTTGACTGCATCCTCCCGTATGTCGGACATCCTTCTGCCACCTTGACGACACACACCCTCCTCGTGTTGTCGAAATACCTCCCCTTTCTGTCCCTGACGGAAGAACAAGAGTCTTCCCTCCTCCGTTCTCTCTTCGATCTTCTCTCTTCCTCCTGCGACTCTCTCCTTCGCTTCCTTGCCTTCTATCTCTTCTCCCAACTCAAACACACCACCAACACCATCGTGCTTCCTGCCCCAATTCCTCACCCATAGGGGGACTATTGGCTGCACCTGTCCTCATTGTTGTCTCCCATGGACTCCCTCTCCATCCCTCTTCTTCTCCCCTATCTCTCCTCCACCTCCTCCTTTCTTCCATTTATCCACTCTCTCGTCCTCCAATCCCTCAACTGTTTCCAGTCCTCTCTTCTCGTCTCCGATCGCCGTCACGCTCTCATCGTGATCGCCGCTTGCTTCCAGTACTGTTCTTTCTTCCTCAAGGACATTGCAGAGTTCGTCTTCGAGTCGCTCGCAGCATCCCTGCCGGCGGACACTGCCACCTCCATCACCGTGTTCCACACCCTCACACAGCTCTGTTTCCCACAAGCCTCCTTCCTTCCTCGCTTCACTCACTCCCTCTTCGCCCACGCCGTGGAGCTTCTGCAACACTCCTCCTTCGCCAGCGCCTTCTCCGCCGCCAGCCCGGGCGGCTCCGACGCGATTCGATCCATCATCATTCTCGTTGAGTTCATTCACCATTTCATCGTGGCTACCGAGTGCGTCTTCTTCTCTCCGCTCACACACAGTTACTACTCCATCTTCTCAGACTTCCCCCAACTGCCCTCCATTCTCTTCTTCTTCGCTCACCACTCCTCTGACTCGCCTCCTCCCACTCCTTCTTTCCTCCGCTCTCTTCAAGAGAAGCACTCCCACTCCTTCTTCGCCTCCTCAGACACTCTGCCTCCCATCAAACAAATCATTTGGGATGCCATTCGCACACTCTCCGAAGCGGAAGTTCTCACCACACTCACCTTTCACTACTTCAACGAACGCTCCTTCTCGCTTCGAGAAATGACGATGCACACGGAACTGCGGATTTCGCACGGGTACTCGCTCGATTTGGACCACCTCCACGTGTTTTGCGAGCGAGTGGCGAGCTTGCTGAATGACGTTCTCGTGGCCAGCGAGTACAAGCTGTCCTCATTGTGGGCGCCATTAGGGGACATAAAGAATAGGGACACAAGCATGGAGTTGGAGAGTAGCATTCAGTACAGCAGCTTTCTGAAGGTGATTGACTGCATGAAGAAGAAGGAGGAAACCAGCCTGTTCGACTCGGTGTTGTTCGTCAAGGATCTGAAGGAAGTGATCTCTGCCTCCTCCCCTTACGCTTAGCGCATTGTCGAGTTGTGTTTGAATCGCATTCTCACGGAAGGACGCATCGAAGAACAGGTGATTCTACTTCAGATTGTGCGGGCTGTCCTCTCCGGCAAGCCGAAATTGTTGTGGCGAGTGAGGGTGCTCAGAATCAGGGATTATTCCGTCGTCAAACACCTATTCGACTCCCTCTCCGACTCCCTCCAAAAGCGACTCTTCCACCCGCACGTCGTGTCGGCCATTCTCTCACTCTTCTCGCTGGCGGTGGATGAGTACGCTTCCTACATCACGTCGGAACTTCAGAAGGTGTTTACAGCGGTGCTGTGCTACTGGAAGTCGAACTTGGAAGAAGTACTTCAGTTTGTGAAGAACTGCTCTGTGTTGCCCTCCTTCGCCTCCTCCTACTCCATCATTCTGCAGCAAATTCTCTTTCTCTTCTACGACCGAACCTACAATCTCATCGATCTCACGCTCGTTGTTCTGTCTCCTTCTCCTCACACGCAGATTCTGATCCACCTCCAACACATCGCAGCGTCTCTCCAATCGCATCTCTCTCTCCTTCTCCCCTCTCTCCAATTCCTTCTCAACCAACAATCGCTCTCCTCCTCCATCCATCTCTCCGTCTACAATCTCCTTTCTTCCATCCTCGTCGAAACGGACATTTCTTCCTTCTCCACTTTCTTCTTCACTCTCATCGATTCCCTTCTCACGCCTTCTCGCCTCCCATTCATGCAAAGCATTGTGGATTTGGGCTGCATTCTCGCTGCCAAGGTCAACAACCAATTTGCTTCTTCCTCCACCACCTCCACACTCGTCATTCACAACTGCTTCTTCCGCATCGGAGACTCGGAAGTCCCTTCTGCTCCAGAAACAGCCCCTATTCCTGCCACTGCGCTGAAGGAAGATGCTGCCTTGATCGTTCCCTCCAATCCCCAGCCCGCCGCCGATTCCCCCTTCCCATTCCTTCCCTCCTTTCAAATGTCCACCACCTCCACACACAACACCCTCCTCCTTGTTGTCTTCCCGCCAAATCCCTACTCCTTCCCGCCAACTTCCCTCTCTTCTCCCGCCAACCCTCCTTACCAATTCCCTCTCTTCGACTCCTCCCTCCCCCAATCCCCTCTTTTCCAATCCACACTCCGCCTCCTCAATCACATTTCTTCTTTCCTCTTCACTCACCACATCACCCACGCTTCCCTCGCTGTTGTCAAACACGCCGTATGCCCTCCTTCTCCTCTCCATTCTAGATGGCTTCCTTTCCCACCTCGCTTTCTCTCTGTTTTGACTCCCATCTCATGGACACCGTTCGTTCCTTCAAAATGATGCGGCAGATCTCGGAGCCCGTTTTGTCGCCTCAACTCTCCTTCCAGTCACCCTCTTGTGAGGACACGGACATTGCTGTGGAGAGTGTTCCCGCGGTTCTGAAAGCCCTCCTTCGCCACCTCGACACAATTCCCAACTCTGACTCCGAGGTTGGGGCATCCCCACAATTTGAATCATAGAGCAACGGGCAAACGTGGTGCGCCCACTTTGTGTCCCTCATCACCTTCTTCGTCGTTCGCTCGCGCCTCTTCCTCCAGCCCGAGTTCATCTCAGAGGTGCTCCAGTTCCAAAACGCTCTTTTCGCGCCAGTGTTCGCCCTGTTCTGGAACGCGCTGAATGCCTCCCAGAAGGAAGCTCTCTCCTCCACCCTCTCCACCACCCAGACCTCTCTGTCCTCCATCCAACTCCTCCTGCTCGAGATGGAGATGATCGTTCGCGAGTTCGATCCCTCCTCGCTCTTCCTTTCCTCCTGCCTCCTTCCCCTTTCCCACCAACTCGCTTTCTCCTTCGCCTCGTCTCTCCACTTCGATGTCACAGCCTTCCGTCTTCTCAACTCTTCTTTCTATCACCACACACTCGACGCTTCTCTTCTTCCGTCCGTCGCCTCCTTCGCCTCCGGCACTAAAGACGAGGCAGTTCTGACCTCTCTGCTGAGCGCCTGCTCGCAGTTCCACGCCTCCAACACGGCGGAATCCGAGCAGTGGTCGTCGATCGAAGAAAGGTGTCTGATTTCGCTGGGAAGGTGGAGTGAGGTGGAATTCAAGGACGACGAGAAGAAGAATTGTGTGGTGGCCTTCAAGGAGCGATGGTTCTCCAAGGTCCTGGAACTGACGGAACACCAAAATGCGGACTATTTCAGGAAGTACCGGATTTGCGCCCTTTTGCTGCAAGAGCAGTATGACCAGATGAATCTGGAATTCCAGAAATGGGGCGAAATCCCATCCCTGCAGTGGGAGAACGATTCCGAAGAGGACTCGTTCTTCTTCTTCTCCATCGCCTCTTCACTCCACGCTCTTCTCCAACACCGCTTGGACGAGGCGGTGCAACTCTCCACGCACGCCTACTCTAGCTACCTCCACCACCACCTTCACTCGCTGAAGCGTTCTCGCAACAGTCTGGCGTCTATGCCGCTGTTGGCGTTCCTTCACCAGTTCACTCTCTTCCTCCAACGCCCCTCTGCCTACTCCTTCGCCTTCCTTCGGCACTCCCTTCTCTCCACCGAGGACAGCGCGAAATGGTCCCTTCTTCTGTCATTCCAACAAATCATTGAATACTCCTGTTCCCTGTTGCAATGCCCACAACCGTGGAACGGCATCGATTCCTACTCCCAACCCTTCTGCTGCCTTCGTCTGCGTCTCTCCGACCAGTTGAAGCAGACCGACAAAACCCGATCACAGGGTCTGGTGCGTGAGGTGTGGGATCACGCAACGGCAAGGATCGCGACGACGACGGGAAGTGAACTGAGCGAGTGGGTGAGAATACGGGAGTGGGCGCGGGTGAAGGAGCTGTGCTGGGAGGTGAAGAAGGAGGAGGTGAAGGATGTGATGACGGAGATGGAGGGAATGTACCCATGTCCCGAATTGTTTGAGGGGTATATGCTGGTGGATGGCCTGATTCATTCCTCTTTTCCCTCCATCACCTCATCTCCAGAGTACCTCCAGTTTCTCCTTTCAGCTCTTCACTGTTCTTCTTCTTCGCCTCTCACCATTCTCCACCACCTCCTTCACGCCATTCACACCTCCTCCTTCGATTGCCTCTTCGTCGCCTCGTCCGCTCCCACGCACCAGTGGAGGCCTCTCTTCCCGCTTCTCATCCACTCCTTCCTTCACCGCACCCGCCTGTGGGGGTCCCCCTCTTTCCAGTCCTCGTTCTACTCCGCCCTCATTCACTACTTCGTCTCTGACGCCTCCGTCGCCCGCGAGATCCTTCTGCCGCTGTTGGAGGAGGATATGGACGCGTGGTCGGACGAGGTGAGAAATGACTACTGGACCAAGCACTCGCGAGCGCTGGAGAGCGCGCTGGTTCTGCAGAAGGGGCTAGTGCAACTGCAGGAGGGGAAGTTCTGTGCGCTGTACAAACTGGTGCGGTCTGCTCGTACGGAGGAGGAGGCACGCGCCGCTCTTCCTGAAATGCGAGCGATTTTGGCCAAGTCGGATTTGGTGGGGTTTGTTTCCGTGTGTGACTTTATAGAGCGTTCTCGATTCTCTCGTGAGTTCCCTTCTGGCTTCCCTTTTGGATTCCGATGTGGATTCCGATGTGAATGCCAACGTGGATTCCGACGTGAAAACTAACGTGAAGGTTACATCGATTGCGTCTGTGAGAGACGCGTTGGATGTGATGGTCATGCAGGAAGCCACCTTTCTCTCCAACGTCAGTTCCACCCTTGCAGACATTCGTGCGCCCGAGTTGTCTCTTCCGTTTTCCCCTTCTCTCTCACTTGACCACTTCAACAAGAGAACACAGTTTGTCTCCTACTCGGACTCGGACTGTTTCTTTGTTCTGTCGGTCGGTTCCACCTCCTTCTTCTTGTACTCTGCCTCCTCTTCTCTCATTCACTCTCACGACATCCTTTCCTTTCTCTCCACTCTCATCCATAACACGCCTCCTTCTGGAATCCACAAATTCCTCCCGATTTCGCCCACTCTTCTTCTTGCGGAGTATGATTCTTCTCTTCTCTACCTTCCTTCTCTTCTTCAATCGTCACAGAATTCGATCCATTTGTGGAATTCCAAAACGCACGCCTTGCCTGATGGCTTTGACACAACCCACGACACAATTCGGTTCTATTTGTGGCAGCACTGCGGAAACAGTGACCAATGGCTCGAAGCGATGCGAAGCCTCCAAAGCAGTCTCAGCAAGAGAGTTCTCGAAGCGTTCGTCACGGGAATGGGAACCGTGAACGCCGATCACATGGCTATCGATTCTAGGACCTGTGTGTGTTTGCGTGTGTAATCAATCGTAGTCCGAGTGCAGTTTACCACGGCGGAATCCGCGTTCTTGTTCGACTCGGGTGAGTTGCTGTTGCCTGCGGCGGTGGAGAAGGCGTTGTGTGTGGGAGGCGTGCTGTGGATCGAGAAGGACTGGAGGGAGAAGGTGCGGACTGTGCTGGGGAAGAAGGAGTTGCTGTTTGACGCGATCGAAGCAGAACGGTGTGATGGATGCTGCGATGATGGCGATTGGAGGAATTCACAGAGAAAGACCCAGAAACTCGTCGAGAATGCGAGGAGAAGGTTGCTGCGCGCAGAAGACACGGTTCAAGGCATCCAATTTGTATAAACAAAGAATGGGTTAAGAATGTTTAAATGCGCTTTTTGGATCCTTCTTGTTCAACGAGTCGATCAGAGAGCAGCACTGACAGATCTTCTATTCCTCATCGCATAAGACCACAATCACTTGACTGCACGGGTATCCGCATTTCGCACAGTAGGTTGTGACAGGGCGCTTCAGGTTGCATCGTGGCGACAATTCAAAACCATCTTTCGCTCATTCACCCACTCTTCTCTTACCACTGCTGTTAATCACATTCGCCACGACTTCAGGTCGAATGAGTTGTGCTTGGGCCAGAAACTGTCTCACTGTGTGTGATGAGGAAATAAGAAGCAGTACTATTTCCACGATATCCGAATTTGCTATATGTGCACTCAACCGAAAAATAGAGAAGCTTTTTGAAATGTGCATACAGTACAATCTCCTTCTGATAGCATAAACTATTCTCAATTCAACGAATTAGGCGTACCGAAGGGGCTTGCATCGAGGAACCACGGTTCTTCCCCCATTTCCATCTTGAAACGTCTCTCTATCCGCAGCATCTTCGGCGTAGGATTGTCTCGTGAGCCGATGAATGTCGCCTCTGAATATGTTCATGATCACTGCAACTCATTTTCCATCCAATCCAATACCCGTTTCTGCATTATCATCCGCGTTATGTCCTGTGGCAATCAAATCGGCGTGAGTGCGTTCTGCTCCAATATTTAGTGCCTGACGGCGGAGCACACCGCAGTAACTGCACGCCTTCGTGTAGCCTTGGTCGTTGCTCGTCTGCTGAACAATCGAGTCCATTGTGTATCCAAATAGGTCCTATCCATGACGTGATAGCTAAGACACAACCTTGTAGCTCACAATCTCCAACGGAAGGTCATAATCGATGGCATTCTGTTTCACGGTGGCCAGTGAGTCGTCGCGATACCCCACAATTCCCTCGTCGATTGACAGTAAATACAAGTCCAGTCCGTAGTTGTAGCGCTTGTTCAGCGTTGAAAGGACATAGGCAAGAGTTGTGCTATCTATGCAGGTGTTAGTTCGTGTTCGTCCCAAAACAGGAACTACCTTTCCCTCCGGAAGCGCCGATGGCAACTCGTTGTCCCTTCTTGAACATTTTGTCTCTCACGATGGTCTCGTGCACTTCGGTTTCGAATAGTTCGAAGAAGCACTCCTTGCAAACGAATTGCCCGGTCTTCGGTCTTTTGATCATTGCCTAGCCAGAAAGCACTTCACTTCACTCTTACACCGCGTTGCTGGCAATGATCGCAGGGATGTCGCGGCATGGCAAGAAATCGTGTGAAACAAACAATACTGTGATTACTTGTTCCGGGATGCAATCTGTGGTAGCCGGATTATCGGCTTTTGAAGGACTTTGGGTTGAGGGATGGGTCTTGGATTTGATGTGTTCGTTGTCACGGCGGGCGCAGCTGGCGCAGCTGGCGTTACTGACACAACAGGCGCGACTTGCACAGCTGGTACAACTGATGGAATGGGTGCAATTCGCACAGCCGGCGCAGCGGACACGGCAGGAGTCGGAGAAGCAATCGGAGTCTTTTGAGCAGGCGGCGGAGCGGCAATCACCTCACTCGCAGAATTGCCCGTTCCCTCACTTTTCACCGTCTGCTTCGCCTCCTCCGACGGAGGAACAACCAACTTCACAGCAGCAGCCTTCTTCGCCTCCGATGTCTTCTTCGCCTCTGATATCTTCTTCGCCCTCGCAGCAGCTCTCCTGGCTCGACTGTTACTCTTCTTCTTCTTTGATTGAGACGGACCAAGCTCCTTCCCGATCTTCTTCCGAATCATGTTCATGAAGGACTCGTGAGAAGAGTCCATAACGAGCTCCAGCTTCTCTTCCGGCAGGTCCAGAGGCTTGAACTTCTTCTCATCTCCATTCTCGTCATCACTCTCATACTGCTCCTATGCTTCAACTGCAGTTCGTAGATGTACGGCCTCCTTTTCCAGGAATTGCTGATAGTCCGGGTCGGACTCCAGCGTGTTGAGCGAGGTTTTATTGACTATATATTCCCACTTCTGGTTTGGAGACACCATCACCGATATTTTTCCTATGCAGTTACTCTCCTCAGCCAGCTCTACCCTCTGAATTGGGAATGGCGCTCCGATCCAGCTTTGTAATGAATTCATTCATACGCTGTGTCGTTTGGAATCGCAAGTAGCATCTCGAATAGGGAAGAGAACTACACCTTAACAAATGCCTTCTTCCCCACAATTGTTTTCCCTGAACATAGTACAGAACGGTAAAATCCGTCATGCATACAAACCCTGCCTGCTCCAGAATCACAAGGAGTTCCTCCTTCGTCATCGCAGGTGGAAGGAGGCGGACGACCACTTTCGTCGTTATGCTATTGGCCTGTTTGCTCATTGGACGCGCTGGGAAGCGAATAGAGTCCACTGTGAGATGCTCCGGAAATTCCCGCGATTTGTGCTGCCGTTTCATTCTCCCCTGCCAGCCATTCTTTTCTTTGCCACCGAGGTTGCTTCTTACAGAAATGCCACGAGAGAGCCGATAGGCCTCTGGATAAGGATCTCTGCCGCTTTCCCGCTGATCCTTGTAAGTAGTCGTGTCTTGTTGCAAGCACTTTAATATCTGATCTCGGTAATCTTCCACACCGGGGTCTTTCATGCGAGTGCGAGATAGCCGTTTGTGATATTAGCATGGAGTCACAATTCTCATTTGAGCGTCAGTTTTTGATGCTCTTCGTTGGGAAGCATTTATTCCATGTCAGTCCACTTACACACATGTAGATACGGAGTCCTTGGTAGTAATTCTCGTGCGGCTTGTTTGTTCCAACAAAGACACCATTTCTCGTTTTGGGCGTTGAAGCGGATGTACAGCTCTAGCAGCTCGGGACTCGTTCTGGCCTTCACCGTCGTCATGGCCTTGAGCAGGTGTGCCTGGTCCAGCGTAGGTGCGTTCATGTCGTCGTCCAGGGTCATCATGCAGGCCTCCGTGCACAGAGCGGCGAGTTCCGCTCCACTGTAGCCCTCCGTTCGCTTTGCGATGGTTGTCGTGTCCACATCTTCCGCGGTAGGCACATGCTCCAAGTGCACGTTCAGAATCTTCGCGCGGGCCTCCTCATCGGGCAATCCCAGGAAGATGTGGGTGTCCAGCCGGCCTGGGCGTAGCAGAGCCGGGTCCAGCAAGTCCGGTCGGTTCGTGGCCGCAATCACGAGCACACGCCGCAGGGAGTGGATTCCGTCCAGCTCTGTTAGGAACTGGCTGACCACTCGCTCCGTCACTCCACTCGTCGATCCTCGTGCACTCTACACGTCACCCTTTTCCCCAGACCCCACAGCAAAGGCATCAATCTCATCGAAGAAGATCACACAGGGACTGCTCAGTCGCGCTCTCTTAAACACGGTGGCCACCGCCTGCTCGCTCTCTCCCACGTACTTAGAGTACAGTTCCGGACCCTTCACCGAGATGAAGTTCATGTTCGCTTCTGTCGCCACCGCCTTCGCCAGCAGCGTCTTCGAGCACCCTGGCGGCCCGTAGAGCAGCACGCCCTTCGGCGGCGTGATGTTGAAGTGCTTCAGCTTCTCCTCATACAGCAACGGCCACTCGATCAATTCCTTCAGCTTCGCCTTCACCTTCTCCAGACCGCCCACGTCGCTCCAACGAACCTACGGTGAAGAGATGTGAGCAGGAGTACGTGGGGGATCGTGGCCGTCACCTCGCGCAGCGCCGAGGGCCGCACGCGTGGCAGTGCCTTCTTGATCACGTCGAGTGTGCTATGGGTGAGTGAGGGGCGCCCCAACAAACAGAATGATCGATGGCTTCTTCCCTCCCTTGTCTGTGTCTTCATGGGTAGTTTCACTGACAGTTTCATTAGCAGTTTCACTGACAGTTTCATTGGGAGGGTCGAGAAGAAGAAGAGAAGCCTCGGTGAGCAGCAGACGCAGATCGGCGCCAGTGAAGCCGTTGGTGTGCGAGGCGACGAACGCCACGTCCGCCGGCGTGAGCGCGTGCGGCAGTGAAGCCAGCATCACGTTCAGGATCTCCTCCTTCTCCGACGGCATGGGCACCTCGATCTCGATCTCCTTGTCGAAGCGCCCGGGTCGCCGCAGTGCTGTGTCCAGTCCCTGAGGCCGGTTGGTTGCCCCCACGACCACCACGCCCGTGTCGAGTTCGTCGAAGAGACTGAGGAGAAGAGAACACAGGCGAGTGCTGTTGGGGCCCGCGTTCTCCCGCGGGGGACAGAGCGCGTCCAGCTCGTCGAGGAAGAGGATGGAGGGCGCTCCTTCGCGCGCACGTTGGAATAAGGAGGTGAGTTGTTGTTCGCTGTCGCCCAGATACTGGGAAAGGAGAGAGGCCACGTTGGTGGTGAAGTAGGATAAATGAAACGCCTCGACGAAGGAGCGAACGAGGAGGGTCTTACCGGAGCCGGGCGGGCCGTAGAGAAGCACGCCGTGAGAGGGTTTGATTTTGAAGGAAGTGGTAGTTGGCGGGAAAAACAGGGCGGAGTAAATCACTTCTTGGAGCTCGCGAATGGGCTTCTTGAGGCCACCCACACGCTTGGAGAGGAGAGCGAAGGACTCGGAGGTGAAGGAGGGGGCGGAGGAGGAAGGAGGAGGAATGGGCGATTCGATGTCGTCTTCGTACTGGAGGCTGAACTGTGTCTTGTGGGTAATTGTGGCGAAGTAGAGGGGAGAGCCGCCCGATTCGGGAGGAAGAGCGTCGAAATCCACACTTGTGACGATTCCACGGATTGTCATCTTTGATTTACGCAATAGGATAGAGACTACTCCCATATATGTGAATAGAATGCTTTGGCCCTTGAGAAGCGTGGTCTGGAAGAACTTGGAGAGGATGGCGTTCACAAAGTGGTGGTTGGCGTTGGAGTTGGATCGATCCTTGTTAAAGCGGTCCAGATCGCATCGCTTGCAGTGCAACTAGGACTCAATCACCAGAACAAGGAATACGGACAGTTGGACACGCAACGCGTCAAGAACATACGATGTGGTGGTCATGCGGAATACCGTCACTGGAATTGCATCCATGGTGGGAGAAAGGCAGCGGAACAGCGATTCGGAGCAAAGTACCTCGCTCTCCTTCAGCCCCTTTGAGAGTTGCACACACGCAGCTAGGATAAAGGAACAAAGAAACAACTACTGCAGAAGATGCGTCCCTCTTGCTTCTCCGTCTGTACAATCACAATATCTTGATAGTTCAGTGCACACCGAATCATCGTAGCCTTGGAAAGCCACAAGGTGGGTTGATTGCCCATTCCCACGGAAGCGCTGTTCAGATTCGCTGTTGCCGTGAACGACATTGCAATCCTGTTTGTTTTCACAACAGGAGGAGCCCCATTTCTCGAATTGCTGTCAAGAGAGGCCTGCTTCGCTCCGCCTGCTCCAGCCTTTTTCTTGTTATCATTCTTGGGTGGCATTGGGTCTTTTCCTCTCCACGAAACAAGAATGTGACCAAACCGAGAAAAGCACTCCAGGTGAACACCATGAAGTTATAGAAGAGAGTCTAGCGTGGAAGCGGAGAAGCAGTGATTTGTTGGGTGGAGATGAGTAAGTATTACCAGAATGCTTACAGTCTCTATCTGAAGGACATCAATGGCGAATGCGGTCCCGTTTCCAATCCGTCGGCGACATGCTTGTCCATGTGTCCTCCAGAGGAATTGGCAACTCGAATTCAGAATACGAATGGTGTCGAGTACATTTCAGATGCTTCATTGCCGTAATCCCCTAGCTATGTGGAAGCGGAGCAACAGGACAAGGTTCACTTCCTGGAGGGCATCAACCAGTACATGATCGACGAAGATACGGGGAGGCAGCTCAACCAGAACGAAACGCTTGTGAAAGTGTATGTCCGCTCAAATGATCAGGAGGTGAAGAACGCTTCCATTCTTCGGTACTAATTTCATTCGTACTTTACAGTAGACCACCAGCCATTCTGGAAAAGGCAGTGCTCTTCTTGTTCCACCACTGTTTGCGTGTTGTTGGTACAAGTGATTCTCGAATCAAGTATGTGTGTTAGAGAATCGTACTGGATAGGAATCGGGTCGTCCCCTTCTCTTTAGTGTACGCATTCATCCACGACCGCCTGAAGATGATTCACCGCGATTCCATTTGGCAGGGAACCGACTGCTACTGTAGCAACCAAACGTGCTTCTCATCCTGTAGACCAGATTGCCATTCTCATTCGAATCCACGAGTACATGTGTCGGTTCATGATTCTGGCGACGCACTACTGCTTCGCCGACACGGACTTCTTCTCCTCTCGGAACAAATCGCTTGGCAGCTGGTTCGCCAAATTGGTGGAGTTTTATGTCATTGCCCTCAAGCAGGGTAAGTACGACTGTCTCCGGAACTGCGCCGAGTTCATGACGTACTACACCATCTATGCGAACAACCTGCGCCAGAAGGCGAAGAATGATCGAGTGATTGCCATTCTCGAGTCTTCACGATTAGATGACCTTCTCGAGTACAGTGTCGAAAATGCAGCTGCTGATCGACACGGTCAACACGCATCTGAGCGAGGAAGAGCAGAAGCGAAACACGACGATGATGGAATTCGTGATGAAGATGATCGATTGCAAGGAGGTGGGTGTGAGTCGCACGAATGAAGGGTAGAGACGCGATGCAGAGGGGTTGAGAACGTGTTTCGACAATCTTCCCCCATTGCATGTGATTCTGTTTTTCTACGATGAGATGGCATCAAGTTGTCTATGTGGTATTGCGCTGATTCCTAGTCCGAAGTGATCAGGCCCTCTTGCTGAGTCGACTCAATCATTCCATCGGAATCACGGGGAAGGTGGACGAAGTGTCCTCCGTCCTGTTCTGCAACGACGACGAGGCCAGTGAGATCCTGAAGTCCTTCGACATCGACTACGACCCCTCCACACACAACCTCATCTCCGTACACATTTCCCTCCAATCTTATCTCCAGACTGCCAAATTCGCCCCGAAAACCGTCAAGTACACCAAAGCCTTCTCTCTCATCCAGCACAAACTGGAGTTTCCACTTTTCCCTCCCTTCACCTAAAGTCCCTTTTCCCTCGAAGACACCATTCTGGGCGCCTCGCTCGTTCTCCCGTCGCCCTCGCCTCTTCTCTCCCACTCCTTCGCCTACCCCATTCCCCAGCCCCTCGCACCTGATGCGCTGCATGGCGACTCCGCAGCTGCGCAGGAGGGGGCGCCCCAACTCTCCTCCTACTTCAACATCAAGCAAAATGGGGGAAACCCCCAACCCGCCAAGAACATGATTTCGCCAGTTCTGCCTGCTCAGAATGAAACGCCCATGCCTATTCACAATGAAATTCCCATTCCCATTCACAATGAAACTCCCATTCCCATTCACAATGAAACGCCCGCACCAGTTCATTCGCTTCTCACACAGCTGCATTCAGCGTCGAACGCGTCGCCGTTCATGCACCTGAGCGCGTCCAAATCGGTGCACTTCAACGCACAGGAGCCGACATACGCCTTTTCGGAGTGTGATGGAGGTGGTGACGAGTGCAGTGATGACGAGTATGTGTTCAGCTGCGCGTTCAGTGATTCGTTGATGAAGAAGTGTTTGAAGAAGAAGGAGGAGGAAGAAGAAGAGAAGAAGAGAATGGAAGAGAGGAGGAAG
>QWCN01007149.1_pt1 | contig 15487 bp, 29 predicted proteins | sample 1972711 | NCBI WGS metagenome assembly QWCN01 (sample SAMN09866707, study PRJNA288562) | Human gut metagenome isolate term1_stool, whole genome shotgun sequencing... | isolation source: gut | host: Homo sapiens | place: USA: California | reverse complement strand
GCACTTCTGCTCCATCATGTGCTTCTTCATCTTCATCTCCAGCTCGCCCATCTTCGAGCGAAGCAGCGGAGTCATGCTGGGATCCGCTACGCATTACCGCCCTCCCTTACACTCACTCTGAATGCCACGCCGAACAAGATCATTCATGTTCGAGCGGTTCTGCAAACTGCGGCTAATCTGCAAATTAGAGCGGAATGACGGACTCACAGAATCCTCCTTCATATGGCGCTCCAACTTCTGCAAACGGTCCGACAGCGGACGACTCACGTCGGGGTCTACCCGTCACCAAACGAGTCCAAGCGCACTAATCAAGCCCCGCTGAATCATGTCCACGAGAGGAGGACGGTCTCCCAGACTCTTGTTCAACCGATTCCTTCTCACACTTCGGCTAAGATCCACTTCCTATCCTTCAACAACCACACCGAAATGGACGTCACTTTCCGTCTGTACTCCGCCTGTTGCTACGAATGAGATGCATACAATCGCTCCCACATTCCATCACAACATCTCCAATGATCTGATGGGATGGCTCTGACTTATCCTACAGTAACACTTAGTAAGGCAAATCCAACTAGTAAACAGGATGAAATGGGAGTATCGGAGGGATGAGAAACAGACGCTTCCTTCAAGTGGCAATCTGAATTTTAAGCGAAATCAAGCACACAGACTCGCTTGACGCTCTTCCTCTCCCTTTGCTTCCCTCAGCGCAGAATCGCCAGTCTATTTCTCACCCACTATCCGTTTTCCCCACCACCGTCTGATCGGAGGTTTCCATCCTTTCCTCGGACCAAGCCAAACGAGATTGTGCAGGGAGATAGACTCGAAATCGATCCGATTGGATGCACCCATTTTTCGTGCGTGTTCAACAAGGACAGCCATAGAGTACACTATTCTATAACATCGGGCGTGGGCGATGTGCTCTTCCCCTCCTCTTCGTCCTCGTCATCGCTGTCTCCCACATCGATGCGAGTCGTTCTGGACAGTCGCCGCAAACGCCTCCGTTCATACCGCTTCGTGAGGTAGAACACAATGAGCACAGCCAGTACAACTGCAACAAGCGAGCCACCAATGGCAAGAGACACTATCCGTTAGACCAACGAGGAGATTGTTACATCCCAAATAGGACTTTTCGCATACTAGGAGTGATAGTAAACATCAACACGCACATTCATTCTCTTCCCTGTTGAAAACGACGTGTCCAATTCGGACACTTCCATCCACTAGTCCTTAGACACACTTCTGAATAGTCCACCCAGCTCATACACGGCGTATTGTCCCGTAGAACCCAACAAGTGGAAGACTTCAGCAAACCCCTTCGTGCTTCCAGTCATGCACGCGTTCTTACTGTGCCATCATTTCTCCATGTATTGACTACCTAATCGCAACGTCCTTGTTCAGCATGGAGCTGGGACAGTTGTAGCCATACAGCGCCATTTCCGTTAGATTGTACAAGTGAATCGAAATCGCATCGACAGTCTTCGAGCAGGTAAAAGCACTGACCACTTTACAAGTCGTGTCATCATCACATCCGTTGATTTCACTGTGCGCGCAGGACAGTGACTCTCTATTCTTGAGGTAAAAAGGAAGCACGCACTCGTATTTGATGGAGTACTGCTCACCCGTGCACTCCTGATCGTTGTAACGGGTGATCGTATAAACAAACTGGGTCGGAACCCCATTCTTATCGCGAAACACGCCCAAACGCTGAATCTCTAGTGCATCACTCCTTCAAAGCACCCACACGTGACGTTCGATACAAGCATTGCGATGCGAAGGTAAGACAGTCTAATCCGTATTAATCGCATCCATTGCAAACCCGCTGCTGTGAAGGAGAGGAGCAGTAGCACCAGCAGCACTGAGCAAATGCCTTGCTTCATCCTGCCCGAACGAAAGGCAACTGCCCCGTTCCGAAATTCCAGCCGATTTCCGCTTTCTTTTCGCGTTTCAGAAACCGCGTCACTGCAGTCGTTTCCACGAAGGATAACTAGAGTGGAGGTTTTTAGACCGTGCAGCACATCCAAATCGCGGATAGAATGAACGGCAATCACAACGTACTGATTCCTATTTCTCCCATTAATATGCTAGTTCACTCGCAATAGGAATCAGAATCGCAATAACGGTTATTCCTTTACGCACGCATTCCGCGAATCCCTCACACATAGGTCCAACCGAGTCAGTTCGATGCAATATCCACAGTATGAGGATGATCTGATCGATACACTGGAAAATGATCCATTTCTACCCTTTGGAGCCGAAGTGAGTGCTACCACGCTTTTCTAACCAACAGCAACAACCCAGTAGCTTGTACAACCAAGGACAGCACTATATGACCCCGAGTAACCGAAGGATGTACAACGCCTACGCCGAACCCCAGAACTATTTCGACTATGACTACGTGGACTACCAAAGTGCGTCTGCAGCAACGGAGTCATGCAAAGACGCCTTCCTCCCAGATGTCCCCTACGCGTCCTCCCGCGCCTTCGTCCCCAACCCGATGCAGTCCTTCTCCGGCTACAGCACGCAGTCGGACACCTCGGTCTCCAGCACGAACCCCTTCAACCCCAGCCAGCTAACCAGCTCCAACCACGCCGACGACGAGGCGAGCTCCCCGCTGGCCGCTGGCCGCTACGAGTCGCCGGACATGGTCTACCACTCGGACAACGACTACACTGGCGCGCAGGCGCCCGCGGACTACGCGCGGTCGGGGCTGTCGCAGCACTGCTACAAGTCCTCGCACGGCAGCTTCCAGCGCGACGACAGTGACGACGCCTCCTACCACTCCCATCACTCGCACCACTCCCACAACCCGCAGGCCCTGCGGCTGTCCTCTTCGCCCTCCCGCCTCCAGCCCGTGCGCGCCTCACTCTCCCCGCCGCGCCGCTCCTACCAGCCGCTCGACCCACCGTCCTTCGCCGTCTACGGAGGGGAGCCCCCCTCTTTTGGTCCCTACGTCACCCACACCCACCTGTCCGAGGACGACATGGGTCCCTTGCCCGCCGCCTACACGCGCGCCGAGGATTTCTTCACGCCCGAGCACTTCACGCCGGATTACGCCGTGCAGGAAGCGCAGCCCGCCTTCTTCGCCGCGGACTTCGCGCACGAGGCGGAGTTGTCCTCCTACCGACAGCCACTGCGTGCTGCCGACTATGCTTCTGACTACCCCACCTATTCCCGTGACTACACTCCGAACTATTCTCGCGACTACACACCCAACTATTCCCGCGATTACACTCCTTCTTACTCCCGTGATTACACGCCCACCTACTCCGTCCACACAAGCCGCTACGCACCCGATTACGACCGCAGCCGTTATGGCAACCCCGTCTTCTTCCGCGGCCGCGAGCGCGTGCACCCCGACCTTCCCGCCAAGACCCCCACGCCGCCACTGCCCGCCAAGAGCCTCGCGCCAGCCCCACCCGCGCCGCCAAGCCCGTCGGCAGAGGTGCGCGAGCGCGTGGAGCAGGCGCTGCGTTGGCGCAGGGAGGGCGACACGCAGAAGGCGCTGGTGGCGTTGGAGCGCCTGCAGCAGAGCTTTCCCGTGGAGCCCACGGTGCGGCTGGAGCTGGCACGCCTGCAAGCGGAGCTGGGCTGCTTCCGCGAGGTGTGCGCGACGCTACGCGCGGTCTGTACGGCCCTCGAGGCGCGCGAGACGGCGGACGCGTGGTCGGAGCCGGCGATCGAGCGACTGGTGCGGCTGGAGAAGCGCGTGGGCGACCGCGCGAGCCTCGAGCGCGTGATGTGGGCGCTGCTGCGCGGGGACAGCTACCGCGGCGTGAAGACGGTCATGGAGTGCGGGCTGCACGTCGCCAAGCTGGGCGGCAGCTTCGCCACGCAGCAGGCGTTCGCGCGGCTGCAGGCGGCGGGCGCGGTGACGCAAGGCAATCTGGTGCTGTTCCAGGTGCAGTTCTTGGCGCGGTTCGTGAGCCTGCCGCAGGCCGTGGACTATCTCCGCACCTGCGTGGTGGAGTACCCCAAGCACGGGCCGCTCTGGTTCACCTTCTTCTATCTCCTCGAGCACCAGGAGATGATGCTCTGGGACGGCTCGGACATGTCCGCACGAATCCGTGCGCACGAGCTGGTGAGTACGATGGCAAGTGCGGTGCAGTCTCTCAGCGCGGAGCTGCGTTGGAAGGTGTTTTACGTCGCCATCCAAATGCTCCTCCGCACGCTCGTCCACCTCCGCCTCATCGTCCACCGCCGCGCCGACCGCCTCGCCGAGTACAGCGCCAACACCACGCTTGGGCAGCGCGCCTGCGGCTGGTACTTCCGCGTGTTGTTGCCGCTGTGCCCGCCGAACCTGCGCTGGAAGTGCTGGCTACTGGCGGGCCGCGCGAGCATGCTGGCAGGCAATCGGCGCGCGGCACGAGAGGTGAGAATAGTATGTGAGTATGAATCATAGTTCTTCGCGCGGAGTGCGGCGCTGGTGCCGACGCGCAACACGCACGCGCTGTTCTTCGAGGTGTCGCGGCTGTTCGACTACGCGGGCGATCTGCCGCTGAGCATGGCGGTGCTGCGCGCGGGCGTGGCGCTGGTGCCGGCGGAGTGGAAGCTGGGCATGGAGCTTGTGTATCTGCTTGTGAGTCCATCCTTGTCACTTGAAGCATAGCTGAAGCAGGGCCGGCTGCTGGAGGCCATTCGCCTCAACACGCAGTGCGTGCAGAACAACAAGGGCGCCGGCCGCCTCTGGGCCTCGCTCATCCAACTCGTGCACCAGTGCGCGTGCGGACGCCGCCTGACCCATAGAGCCGCCGGACCGTCGCGTGCGCTGTTCGTGTTCCTCCGCGCGCTGCAATTCGTGTCCAAGTCGGGCGAGGTGTGGTGCGAGGGCGCGCGCCTGTTCCTGAACCCCTGCTCCTCGCTCTTCTCGCTGCAGCGCGCGCGCTACTGCCTCAACCTCGCCGTCTTCTTCACGCCCCAATACGGCGACAGTTTCATCGAGGTGGTTTCAGGGGCGGGGGGTGAGGCATAGGCGGTGCGGCTCGCCATGCTGTTGTCGCCCGAGTTCCTCCTCTTCGCGCACTCCGCGAACACCTACCAGCTCTTCCGGCTGCTGTGCGCTCGCAGCTACCGCGCCATCTACACGCGATGCCAGCATGCCAATCCCAATTACGGCACTTGCTGGTTCAAGGCGAAGATCTTCCCGCTGGGCACTGCGGAGGATGTGATCGTGCGTGCCACCAAGTTTACGGCGAAAGAGGTGAGCTGGCATTCCGATCTGTACTACGAGGCGATGCTCAGAGCGGCTCGGAAGAGCGCGGCGACTCCGCAGCAGAAGGAGGAGGCTACGCGAACTGCTAGAACGGGGACGGTGGAGGAGAATGAGGAGCGTTTTATGGAGCGGTTCCTGCTGGGCCCATCTTCACCCGATGACAGCGCTGGAAGGAGCTCGACGGAGAACCCCGCTTTTCACTTGTATACCTACGCATTCCAGCCTGATCAGATGTACTGCACTCATGACAGTTTATCTACGGAAAAGAAGATGATGTTGCTGTTTGGCTCGAGCCAAATCGAAGCGTGGGGCTGTTTGTTGGGAGAAAAAATAGCACCTCGTAGTTTCGATCTACGGACCTCAGGGTTATGGGCCCTGCACGCTTCCCCTGCGCCAAGGTGCTCTAATTGAAGGTGGAACCTTATCTACTTAAGAGGCGGACTAAGTGGAATGACTCTCTCTTCCTCGAAAGGAAGTGCTGGGGAGGAGAGGTGTTGACTGATGGGTGAGAAGGACTGATTCTTCACATACTCAATCGTCCTTGATAATCAAGATAATCACTATACGCTTTCTACAGTGTATCAAGTATCAGAAAAAAGAGCAACGAAACAAGCATCATGTTCAGTAATTTGTTCAAGCCAAAGGATACCCGTACTCCCGATGAGAAGGTACGTGAAAAGGGCGAGTTGTTAACAGAATAGTATGCAGATATGAAGGACAGCATTAAAGCCAATATTCGTGAAGTAAAGCATCAGATCCGAAGTAGGGATTGGAGTTGAGTGATAATGGAAGAGCTGGAGAGAACTCGTAAGCAGATTGAGCTGGACATCAAGAAGGAAGCCAAGAAGAAGGTGGTGCAAATACTGTGTGATGAAGAATAGGAGCCCAGCACTGCAGTGCTGCAGATTAAGTGCAAAACGCGCATTCAGGTGCAGAAGGGAATCGAGCGCATGCACAGCATCATCGCAAACATGGAGTCGACGATCACCCAGATGGGTCTTCAGAAGGGTGAGCCCGTTTTTTGTGGAGTCATCATCAGCGCAAATCATGCAGGTCATGGCTACACAGAAGGGATTTGAGGCGATGAAGCAGATCAACGAGTATTTGTGTTGTTCCCTGCTGAGTTGTAGGGGAATGAGTGCGGAGGAGGTGACGGCGATCACGACGCAGTATATGAAGGAGATGGAGAAGGTTGAGCTGTGGCTTGTGGATAACGAGTAGTTCGGCCTTGTCAGCGAGATGACCGATGATGCGCTCAACACGCTCACTCCGGAGGACGAGGAGGCTGCCGACGAGACGGTGGATAAGGTTCTGTACGAAGTGGCTGGAATGAGATTGGCCGGTTTGATTCGAGCTGGAGGGTGATCCGTAGACATCAAGGACGCTGGAACGAAGGAGTTGGAGAAGAAGCAGATGGATGCTGCCGCCACTTCCATGTCTGCGCTTCCCACCATTCCCATGTAATCTGCTTATTCAAACAAGTCTTTGTTCTAAAATCACTCCATTTCATTGAACTCGGACTTCGTCTTCTTCTTCTTGTGCTCCTCCTTATCCTTCATCTTCTTAATCACCGCAGGGAGATGGCGATGTCTGGAAATGCGGCTAATCTCCGGGAACGCCGCATACTTCTTCTTCAAGTTCTCCATGTACTCCAGCTTCGCCTCCTCCCGCTTCGTCGGCTTGTCTACCGCTCACTACCTCCTCCATCACCCACACAGCGGCGCCGCGGCCTGTGCCTTCCAAATCCGGATGTTCGTGTCGTCCGACCCCGACAGCACGAACCGCGCGTCCGCCGAGAAGTTCACGCAGAAGATGCGCTGCATGCGCTTGGTGTGGTACCTACGCCTCACGCGCCGCCGCCACACGCACACTTCGCGGCTGCGGAAGCTCTGCACCGGCCAGATGCGCAGCGTGCGGTCATAGCTTCCCGACACGAACTCGCGGCCCGTACTGCTGTAGGCCACCGACAGCACCGCGCCCACGTGGTCCGTGTGCGTCGTCATCGGCTTCTCCAGATTGCGCATGTCGAACGTGTACAGGTTGTAGTCCTCGTTGGCCTACGCCTCACCCGTCAATCCAACCGCCACCACCGTGAAGTTCATCGGCTCGCGCGGGTTCCACGCGAGGTCGTTCGACACCATGCTCAGCTGCACCTTGCGCAGAATCGACGCCGCGCGGATGTCGTACAGGATGATGCCGCGCTCGCTGGTGGTGGACGCCACCAGGCCCGGCTCCGCGGGGTTGAATTTGGCGCGCAAGATGTTCTCCGTCTGGTAGGAGTAATGATGTACGGGCTCCTGGCGCTCGGGGCTCCACACGTTCAGGATGGAGCTGCATGTGACGAAGGTGCTGTCCACGGGGCTGTGGTCGATGGAGCTACGCGTGAAGCGATAATCGGGGGAATACGTGAAGCCCTCCTTTCCGTACCAAATGTTGAGCGGCTCTGGGTTGTAGTCGTCTCCCTTGATTCCCTGCTATGGATGAGGGGAAAGGCTGGGGATTACGGCGTTCACGTCCATAGTCAGTCTATATCGCTTAATTGTTTTATCATCGCTGCAGGAATAGAAGGTGGTTCCCGCGTTGTCGCAAACGAGTCCGCGGACGAAGCGAGAGTGAGCCTGCACTCGGAACACGGTCTTCTGCGTCGGCAAGTCCCACACGCGGATCTCTCCATCGCAAGCACCCGAAATGAACTGAACCTATCACATAAGCGCTCATTTCAGCACCGACGAGACTTCGCGGGTTCGTGCACATGGACCAGACGCCGTCCGAGTGGCCCGACAGCGCTCCCACAAACGGCTTGGCGAACACACGCTCCAGCTTCGTCGCATTGAGCGCACGAGTATACTACCCCGTCAAATCAATATACCACCATTGTACCTCACGTTGCTGCTGAAAGGGGTGATACCTGGGGTCGATGTTGCGATGAATCTTCTCCACGTCGCCGTCCCTTTCCTTCACGTAGTCTTCCTTCGCTCTTGAGATAGTTTTAATCTTCATGAGTGAAAAAGAATGGAGAGATCGAAAGAAATCACTCTTTTGGAAGGAGTGAAACGCAGGGGCCCACGAAATCCGATCCATCGATAATTCGATTGCGTGCGCTATCCCAAATCGGCATGAAAAATGAGTGCGCTGCTGATTCTACTGTCTATCTGCAGGGATCAACATATCCACTTCACATGTAGTGATTCCTGGAGCGATTGCTCTCTTGTTCTTCATTCGGGCGCGATCCTCGAAATCCGAAAGCAAGCCTGTCAACATCCAAGAAGAGAATGTTCCGAAAGAACAGAAAGATAAGAAGGTCGTTTTCATACCCTGTCTTCATTGTTAGGAGCCAACCAAGGCTCAGAAGGCGCCAAAGAACTACAAACCAAAGCCGCAGAAGGTAGAACCTGGAGGAACGGCGTGATGGAAAGGCATTTGTTCCTCAGGATGATCTCTACGTCGCGTCCCTGAAGGGTCATTCCAGCGACATCACATGCTTCTGCTGGAGCAGAGACGGTCGTTTGCGTGGAGTGTGTGTAATGCGTAGGAAAGCTGGCTGCGACCGCGAGCAACGATCGCACCATCCGCGTGTACATTATGAGCACTCTGAACTCTCCGAATCCGAAGTCGCTTTCCCACGAGTCGGTGATTCCTAGGTACATTCGCGTGAGCACGGACCTCGACGTGGTTGACACGATGGACTTCACGGAGGACAATCGGTACCTCGTGTGCGCCCTCTTGGGAAGCAAGGAGATTGCCATCTACCGTCTGTCGATGGAGGGCGGCACGCTCTACAAGCACTTCCCCATCGGTGCGGCTCTCACTGCTGGATGACTCGTAGAACGCAACGCGTACCCCAGCCGCGTGTTTGTCTCCGGATCTGGCGACAAGATGTGCATCGTGCTCGTGTGCTCCGGTTCGGACACTGTCATTCGTGTGTATGACGCAAACGGAGCACTGAAGAGCCGCATCGATAATGCGCAGGTGGAAAACTATGGAAGCGCGTTCAACTACCACCAGGACTTCTTCGCGTGCGGATCTTTTGGTTCCGACACCAAGGTCTTCGCCATTGTGCGATCTTCCTCCACACGCGAGTACCAGCGTTTTATCAAGGCGATGACGCTCTCTGGTGTGCACAGCTCCGTGTATGACGTGAGCTTTGACCAGCACGAGCGCGTGGCCGTGGTCAGCAAGGATTCGTGCCTCTACATGTGGACGGTGGCCGTTCGCTACCAGGTGCAGGAGGATCCTCACCTCCTCTCCCGCGTGGAGCTGAAGAAGGGGTACAATCACCTGGCCCTGCACCCCCTGGAAGATCTTGCCGTCGTGGCGCTCGGAAAGGAGGCAGCGATTGTGAATCCCGTGACTGGTGCGATTGTGAAGGAGATCGACGAGATGGCGGGCTCCACCGTGAAGGCCATTGAGACGAGCCCGGATGGCAAATTCTTCGCCGTGCTGGGAACGGGGGAGAAGGCGGTTACCATCTGGAAGTACCATTCCCGTGTTTGTTCCAACAGAGAGAAGAGTAATAGACAACATTAAAACAAGGATTGCACAAAAGAATCATCGGCGCGCACAACTCCGCACCGTTCTTCTACCCCTCACGCCTTTACCTTGCACTCACCTTCAGCAGAGCGACAGCGAACGCGGCCGCCTCCTCGGAGCCGCAGTACTTCGTCATCGCCTTCACGGCCTCCTCGTCGCTGCGCACCGCCTCGCCCAGCACCACCTTCGCGGGGAAGGGCATCAAGTTGTCCTTCGCCACGCGCGCGAACGCCTCGCCGTTCACCACCACGGCCTGCTGCGCCGCGTTGGCGTCCTTGCAGCACTCGCCGCCGAACAGACGGGACACGCCGTCGCGCGTGAGCACCGCGTTGCCGCTGCAGAACCTGTCTCTCACGCCTCACGCCCACGCCCACAGACTGCCCTTCTGCAGCGCCGCCTGCTTCGCCGCCTCGCCGAGCCCGCACACCATCACGCAGCCGTCCGCGCTCTCCAGCACGCCGCTCTGCACCACGCACTCGTTCATCGGGCCCTTCTTCGCCACCTTCGTCGGCGCCTTGCCCGCCTCCGTCGCCGGCACCGTCACCTCCACCGTGCCGCGCGCCGTCTCCATCTGCATCGCCGCCGCCTTCGCCACCTCCTACGCTTCACCCTTAGTCATCTCCGCTACGGCCAGCACGCGGTCCAGCGGCACGTCGCCCGTCGCCACCACGGTCAGCGCCTTCGAGTGGGCGTCCATGCCCACGGCCGTGAAGCTCTCCGGCATGCCGCGCGCCACGATCACGCTCAGCGGGTGCGGGGTCATCGGGTCGCGCTTCGGCATGCGGTGCTAGGCGTTACGCGAGGTGGCAGCGATTACCAGCATGTTCTTCAGCGCCATGGCCGTGACGGGGTCGTTGGTGACGGAGCGGATGCGCATCTCGGCGCAGCGACCGGAGCAGACGGCGCCGTCCTCCACGTAGAGATTGGGGACCTGGGAGAGGTACTCCTTCACCTACCCGTCAGCCGCACGGCCCACACGACTACAGCGTCAGCGATATCGCCAAAGTCTCCGGCCTTCACCGGCACTTCAGATGAGGGAAGGTAGTGGCGCGTGCAGGACACGTTCTTCTTGCCGTCCACGTCGCCGTTGATCTTGCTTTCGAGAAGCTCGACGGAGGGGTTTCTGTAGGCATTTCCCCAAACCGTGAACCACTCGCTGGAGAGGGCCCAGTTCAGGGAGTAGTCTTTGCCTTCGCTCTCGCGAGGGAAATTCTATTCGTGAGTACGCGGGATGCGATGAAAAGCGCTTACCACCAGATCCGCCTCGTTGAAGGGCTCGAACTGGAAGAGATCCTTTGTTTTCATGTGTTGAAGGGCTCGAACTGGAAGAGATCCTTTGTTTTCATGTTCGAAATGTGCTCGTAGACATCCTGAGAGGGGGCGGCCTCCGCAGAGAAAAGTCTCACTGCACAACGCGGACTCACTTGTCTCTGCACGAAACGCGCAAGACACTGGACACCTCTAAATCTAGCCTGCATTCTGGACGATATACCTCTTCTTTTGCGCGTTTCCTCTCTGGATACGTGGAGTCCAATTGTTGGGATGATGGGGGGTGGGCATTTGGGATTATCGAGTGGATAAAACGAAACAGCATGCAGGAACGTACAACTACACTCTCTTTGCTCTGTCGGCCATGTCCTCGAGGACCTTAACGGACTACAGATGATCAGTCTGGCGTTCCCTCACTTCCTTCTTGAGATTTCGGACGCAGTCCACGTTGGTGACGTAGGTGCGCATCTCCTACCCTGAAAGCAGCTTCCAACCGCGACCTGATCGGAGAAGCCCTTGAACAGGGCGAAGAGCTTCGCGCGCGCCGTGTAGCCGCCGTCCCACTCCTGCTGGGGGAACACGTCCGAGAGCAGCGCCTTCATGAAGGTCACGGGACTGCGACTCTCCTCCAGAATGCGCCGCCCGCCTGTGCCCACGTTGAAGTCCACCTTCTTCACCTCCTCCATGAACCGCGCGAACTGCTACGCCTCACGCCTCTCGCGCGTGCCCACTGCCTCGGTCATCTCGCTCACCGCCGAGCAGACGGGCGTCACGTCGGGCGTCTGGGTGTCAGTCCCCGCACAGAGTCCCACGGGCTTCTGCCACAAGGCAGTGAGCGCAATGAAGTAGTTCTGCTTCTATGCGTGAGAATACATACATGATGCGACATCTGGGGACATGGCGAGCAGAAGGGGCAGATACTCGTTGCGAATGGCGGGGAAGGGGCTCTCGGCGGTCACAGCAGGGAAGAAGAAGTCGAAGGAGGACAATTTGGCCTGCAATTCGCTGCACTCTGCGTATACGCGCAAAAAGTCGTCGAAGGAATCAAAACTGCACAGGAGCATGATCTTCCAGGAGGGAAGCTTCGCCTCAGTGAACTCTTCACGGATCTTCTGCAAGACCCTCTCCAGATCCTACTCCTTAGCAACAATAGGAACGAATACATCGGAAGAGAGCAGATAGAAGGACCGGAAGAAGGGGGCATACGCCGGTTTATCGACGAGCCCTTTCTCCTCAATCGTCTCCCTCACTAGCTGAAGGAAACCATCCGGCAGGTTTGCTTTCTTCAGGTATTCGAGCGCCTTGCGCGTAATCTACCTCTCATGCAAAACAGCAGACAACTGCATTTGCTTGTTGCACTTCACCAATGGCGCATGAACAAATCGGACACTTTGTTGACTTCTATTCTGTTACTGAGCCGTTTGGCACCCACTTCGTCTCCAATCCTTAGACATCTTCCGCAGAATGCGTGACCGCACTCCAAGGCGATCCGGAGTTCTGTTTCCTTCATACACATACCTGATCCATTACTCCGTTTTCCAGGACCTACAACACATGTTTTGATTTACTTCCTTTCTGCAGCAAGGATTCGTGGGAGATGACGCACTGGCACCCATGGTAAAAGATGATGTGAGAGAAATAGGAAGGAGCCAGTCGATGCGAAGAGAATGGGATCAACGGGAAGAGGTTGCGTGAGGAACAAAGACAACCAAAAGGAAAACCCAAAAACGATGAGCAGGGCGGGTCACTGGTCCATTCCCAGATTCTTGCCCACTTGGACGCTCTGCTCCAGGGGGACGTCGACCACCGCGCCCTGTCCCCCGTGGTTGAGGGCGTAGAGCTCGAGCAGCCGCCGCTTCGCCCGCACGCACATGCCTTCCCGCAGCAGCGCAATGACGGCGGTCTTGGTCTCCTCGCAGTCCGCGCAGTCGATAATCAGCTCGTCGTGGATCTGCAGCACGATCTCGCAGCCCCAGCGCTCCAGCTCCTCCCACAGCCCGACCATCGCGCACTTCAGCAGGTCCGCCGCCGAGCCCTGGATCACGCTGTTCACCGCCTGCCGGTCCTGCCTCCCCGCCTCCCCACCCTCCTGCGGCGCCAGGTACCGCAGCCGCCCGGCCAGCGTCTCCACGGCGTGCTGCCGGCGCGCGCTGGTCACGGCCTCGCTCATGAACCGCTGGATCCCGCTGTATTTCTACGGAGCAGCGGCGCGGCGCGGCCTACCCGCAGGATCTGCGTGCGCAGCTCGAGCGCGCTCTTGGGCGGGATGCCCAGCTTGGCGGCCATGCTCTCCACGCCCATGCCGTAGCACAGGCCCAGCGTGATCACCTTCGCCTCGTCGCGCTGCTGCGGCGTCACTGCCTCCACCGGCTCGTGCCGCAGCACCGCCGCAATCAGCGCGTACACGTCGCTCTGCCCCTCCTGCGCGAACACGCGCCGCAGCTCCGCGTCGCCGCAGCACATCGCCAGCACGCGCATCTCGATCTGCCGGTAGTCCGCGCTGATCAGGCACCGACCCGCGCCGCACCGGATTGCCTCGCGCACGCGCACGCCGAAGTCCCCCAGTCGCTCCACGCTCTTCTACGCCTCACGGAGGGTTGGTGTCAGCACCTTGGGCAGCGACTGCAGGTTGGGCGCGGAGGTGGAGAGGCGGCCCGTGCCGGTGGCCGTCTGGTTCCACGTGGGGAACACGCACTGGCACGGCGGCAGCGCGTAGGGCGCCAGCATCAGCACATTGGCCAGTCCGTCCATGTACGAGCTACGCCTCACGCCCGCCGCGCGCGCCCACTTGAGCAGCTTCGCTAGCCGCCGGTACTCGATCAGCAGCGCCGGCAGCGCGTGCGTCTTCGCCAGTGTCTACACCTCACGTGCCCTCTCCGCGCCTGCCTTCAGCACGCGCTCGGAGGAGCTGCGCTGCGCGGGGGCCGCGTCGCCGCCGAGCTTGAGCTCGTCGAAGAGGACGGCACAGACCTGCTTGGGGCTGGAGAGCAGGAAGGCGTGGCCCGCCAGCGCGTGCGCCTGTTGCTCGATCTGCCGCAGCTGCGCCTCGATGGCCGGCTTGTTCTGCTGCAGCACCGCCGCGTCCACCGCCAGCCCCGTCGCGTCCATGCGCGCCAGCAGCGGCGCCAACCGCATCTCGACGTTGGCGTAGGCCGCCAGCTGCGACGGCCGCGCCAATGCCTCCAGCCGTTGCTACGTGTCAGGGCGGGGAGGACCGGTACGTGCGCGGCGAGCAGCGCCTGCAGGTGCGCGATCCAGGCGGCCTCGGGGTCCTTCTCCGTCCACACCGACGCCACCGGCGGGCACGTCAGGCCCAGCAGGCGGAACAGCGCGTCGAGGCTGTCTGGTTTTGTCTCCGTGGGTGTGTCGGTGGGTGTGTCCGTTGGCGTGTTAGTTGGAGTATTTGGAGTGTTCGTATCAGGGTTGGCTGGCTTGCTGACGGGCTTGTGATTGGCGAGCAGCGCGCGGATGTTGTCGGTGGCGTCGGGGTCGAGGAGCCACTGGAGCAGCGCCAGGTCGCCCAGCGTGGAGGCGCACAGCGAGGGGGTGACGAAGCGCGCGTGGAGGTGACGCTGCGCGTAGAGGTCCAGCAGCCGCAGCAGCCGCTGCAGGTGACACGTGACCCGCACCAGCCCCTCGCACTGCAAGAACACTCGGATGAACTCCAGCGCCTGTTGTGCCTGCTGCGCCTGCTGCGCAGACCCCACTGGCTCACTCGCCACCCCATCAGCACTCGCTACACCGGCCACGTCGGCGTCGCCGGCGAGGGGGACGAGGAAGCAGCAGTCGTCGAGGAGGAAGCAGAAGGCGATGGGGAGCACGTGGCCCGCCAGGTCCTCCTTCACCGGCAGCGGCGTCTACGTCTCACGCGCCCGCCCCGCGCCCACGTCGTAGGAGGTGCGCGCGTCGTTCAGGAACAGGCAGAAGGCGCTGCGCGGCAGCTCCGCACGCCACAGCGCCTCGAACGCGGTACAGCCCGTCGGCCGCGGCGCGCAGAAGCGCTGCAGGAACTGCGTCTGGAAGGCCTGGAGCGCGGCGCCCTCCAGCACGCGGCTGCGGCGCACGAGCCCCTTGATGTGCACGTCGAAGCACCAGCGGTAGCGCACCGGCTCCTTCTTGCGGCGAGGCTTGGCGCGCGGCTTGGGGTCCTCGCCGCGGATCTCCTTCAGGAGCTTCTTCTTGTCGGGAGCCAGCTCCTTGCGGATGGACTTCTTCTCCTTCTTGCTCAGGCCCTTGCCCGTCACCGTCACGCCGCCCTCCAGGAAGTGGCACTGCCGCTCATACGACGACTCCCTCTCCGGCTCTGCTAGCTCTGTTGATTTCATTGACTCCACCGGCTCTGCCAGCTTCTTCCAAAAGGGACTCGTGCGAGCACTATGCATCACTCACACACAGTGGAGCCACTTTTCTGGACGCTGTGATTTGACCAATTTGGAGGGAGACTCGGAAGCGCGCACCGCCACAGATTCAGACTAGGCA
>QWCN01004239.1_pt1 | contig 15491 bp, 13 predicted proteins | sample 1972711 | NCBI WGS metagenome assembly QWCN01 (sample SAMN09866707, study PRJNA288562) | Human gut metagenome isolate term1_stool, whole genome shotgun sequencing... | isolation source: gut | host: Homo sapiens | place: USA: California | reverse complement strand
TAAACTTCTTTGGTTACAATTCGGAAACAAACAATGTTATGCGAATCGCTGACCACAAAATAGCCAACGAAATGATAGAAATACTATACTCAGACACTGTAAATGATGTAAATGGAGGTTAAATATGTTAAATCTCACACTTTTCGTATCTACACAGAATCCATATTGCCGCTTTTCTACCGTTTAGAGCGTATAATACTGATAATCAACTAATAATACATTCTGGTATTGTGCGTCCATGACGGAATTGTTTGTTCCCAATTCTGTTACGGCCATCGGTGAACGGGCATTTAGCGGATGTTCCGGTTTGGCAAAAGCTGTGATAGGTGAGGGCGTGTCTTTCATAGGAAAGAGCAGTCTTTCGGGATGTTCAGGGTTGGTCGAAGTACATTGGAATGCCATACGTTGTGCAGACGCAAACAAGTCTATACTAAACAACTCTTTGAACAAAATCATTTTTGGGGATAAGGTAGAACACATTCCGGCATATTTATGTTATAAATGTTCGAATGTGCAGGATATAACCCTTCCTGAAACACTTGTTTCGGTAGGTGAAAATGCTTTTTACGGTTGTATGTTGGTGGAGAAATTAGAAATTCCGGCATCATGCAAGTTTGTGGGTGATTACGCATTTAGAGGAATGGGATTGCAATCTTTGTTTATACCTTCTACAATTGAATCATTAGGAATATATGCATTTTCTAATAATAAAAACTTGGAGTGGGTCGTCATAGCCAAAGACCCGTTCCAACATCCCAATGGATTGTTCAATAGTTGCGACAAGTTACAGGCCATTTATTTGCCGGATGGTATCAACTTCTATGAGAACTACGGTTGGTCATATTACGGAGATAAAGTAAGGTCTATGGTGGCATTTGATGATAATTATATATATACGGGTAAAGGTGTGGAATTGTCTTGTACTCTTGATATGCCTCAAGGGTATGATATAAAGGATTGGGTACCGGGAGACCAACCCGTAAATGTAGGGGAATATGATATATCGAATACCTTTACTGTTGAAGGTACACACCAATTTGAGTTCCACGTCGATTTGCATTGCATTATTTGGCCCAAGGAACTTTCCGTGAAAGCTAAGGATTGCACGAAAGTATACGGAGAGAAGAATCCGGAGTTTGAACTGGAATACGACGGTTTCGTGGAAGGAGAGGATGCTTCCGTGCTGACAGAACTTCCTGTGGTTTCATGCGATGCCACCGAAACATCCGTTGCGGACACAATTTATGGGTATCCCATCTATCTGTCTGGGGGAAAGGCAGACAACTACACGTTTATCTTTACAGGACCCGGCAAGTTGTATATCGCTCCGGCAAGCCAGTTTATTACGTGGGAACAGGATTTGTCTAATCTCTATGTAGGTGACAAAGTGGCATTGGAGGCCTCTTCCACTTCGGGACAGTTGGTTACCTTCGGATTGGCTGAGGGCGATGAAGAATTGGCCATGTTACATTGGTCGGATGGCATCGGTACGCTCGAATGTTTGGGGGAGGGCACCGTGACCTTGACGGCATACCAGTATAGTAGCGACAGGAACTATAAGAATGCCGAGCCTGTGGTGAAGATATTGACCATATCTAAAGCGGATGGCATAGGGGCGGAAAAGGTATCGTCGATGGAAGTATACGGTTTGCATGGGCATATTCGTGTAAGAGGCATGAAAGCCGGGCTACCTTTACGGGTCTATACGTCCGATGGTGTTTTGTTACATGAAGAAACGTGCGATGGTTCGAATATGGATTTGGCCGTACCGTGTTCCGGGCTTTATTTGGTAAAAGCAGGGGATAAAACGGTCAAACTGATAGTGAAGTAAGGACACAAGACAAACTTTTCTATATATACTTTGGATTGTGGGCGAGATTTGGGCAAAAGAGCCCTGTCTCGCCCTTTTTCCTTGGGATAGCTTCGTTGGTTTTATTTCCTTTACCTACCGGTATTCTTCCTTCACGACAATCTTGTCGCCGGAATCGTCCACTTTGAAGAGGTGGGGTACACGGTGATAGTGGCCGTGGATATCCTTATGGCTGTGGACAGACATGAGCAGCTCGCCATCGAAAGTGCGGAACAACATGCCGTGTCCGAAGTTGGGTGGGGTAATGGGCTGTTCTTCCTGCACCCACGGGCCGTCCAATGTGCCGCTTTCCGAATAAGCTACCCCTTGGGTATAGACATTATAAATCCAACTGGTCCATACCATACCCAGGCGTCCTGTCTGGGTGCGGAACAAATAAGGGCCGTCCGTCACACGGTTGGGAAGCGTATCTCCTTCGATGACTTCCCGGCTCCAAGGCGATGCGCTGGCCTTAAACAATAGTTTTCCTTCACCGATGCTGCCGCTTAGGTCGGGTTTCAATTCTATTTTTTCGATGGTGCCGTCCCAGTTTTGCAGCCATTCGTGGCAGTAGACCATGTAAGGCCGTCCGTCCGTGTCTATCCATAACGTACCGTCGAGCGTCAATTTGTCTGCCGGGAGGTAAGTCTCATCCTTCATCGGGCGGTAGGGGCCTTCAGCCTTGTCGCTGACCAACACATGGCAAGCCCGGCGTTCCAGATTGTTTCCTTTGTAACGTCCCACACTTACGGCCTGGTTGGTGAAAGTGGCAAAATAGTAGTATTTGCCTTTGTATTGGTGAAGCTCGGCCGCCCAAATCATGGGTTTCGGCCCCATCCAAGATTCAGGGTTGGTTTCCGCTACGGTGTAAGGGCCGTCCCAATACCGCAAGTCTTTGCTTTTCCATAACTTGCCACCCGTTCCGGTCATATAATAGGTCATGGTGGCGCGGTCGGGCAAGATGCAAGGGTCGCTCAGGACGATGGAGTCCAAGGGCACATGGGTTTTGATACGGGATTGACACATACCGCTGCATACGGCAAGCAGGCATACTAAAGAAGTCAATAGCTTTTTCATGATGAAAAGGGTTAATGGGTTTCTTTAGGGACAAAGATAGTGCTTTTTATCGGTTTTCATGTTGTTTCCGGCTGATTTGAGGTCTGCATTGCCGGATTTCTACAGGAATGGCCCGTGCCTGCACTTCGGAAGCCTTGAAGCACAGGAGAGCCATCGAGGCTTTCCGGCAGTCAGGGTGGCTTTGGTCGAATACGAAATTACCGAGGCTGTAGAATACGGGTCGGGAATCGATGTATTCCAAGGGTTGCACGACGTGTGGATGGTGTCCTATGATGGCATCTGCACCAGCCTGTACCAACAGGTGGGCATCGTAACGCTGCTGCATGTCGGGAATGGGTTGGAACTCCGTACCCCAATGCAATACGGCCACGATACGGGCAGAGGGGTGTGAGGCTTTATATTTCCGGATAGCAGCGGCCAACCGCTTGACGGAAGCACGGCATATATCCGGTTTTCCTTCCGCTCGCGGCCAGTTCTCTATCGGGAGGGGGATGGTGTTGAAGAGTGCCACTTCGAGCTTGCCTTTCCTTATGGTTACGGGAGTGGTCTGTTCTTCAACCGTCCTTCCGTAGCCGAGTGGGACAATGTCAGCGTCTCGGAGTGCGCGATAAGTATCGGCCAATCCATCCCGCCCATGGTCTATGGTGTGGTTATTGGCTAAGGCGGCGTGTGTAATACCGGCTTGCCGGAGGGCTTTGGCCCATGGGGATTCGCCCCGGAAAACGAATTTCTTGCCCACCGGAGTGTGGCGTTCGGTGAGCGGGCACTCCAAGTTGATAACCACAGCATCGGCCTTTTGGAATGCCTCGCTGACTCCCTGAAACAGTCCTTTCACGCCTTCGCGCTCTATCCAAGGGCGCGTACCGCGATCCAACAAAACGTCTCCCGTGAAAAGGATACTTAGCGTGTCCTCTTTTGTTTGTTGCCGACAGGAGGAAAAGAGGCAGAGAAGGGGGTAAATCCAAAGTAATGTCTTTAGCATCCTGAACTGTAGAAATAAGTTTCGTCCACTGTAGGTACATGGTCCAACAGGTAGGGACGTATCCATGAAGGTACGTCCGGTGCTTTGCCGTCCTTTAGCATTTTTTGCCATTCATCGTCCGTCAACCGTTCACCCAAGGGACGGACGAATTCGTAATAGCTGAATGTGGCTCCACGGGTGAGGTAGATTTGTCCTCCGATGTCAACTAGTACGTAGAGGGCGTTGGCAGTGCCTGTGGCTTCATGCAGGATACCGTTTTTTCCGCATTCCTGTATGTTGCGGGTGAAAACGTCCGCTACGAGGGCTACTGAGCGTGAGGAACCTTTCACCTCTTCTATGCTGTTATAAGAGACTCCCGGCTCGATGACGCTGAGCGTGAACCATTCGATGGAGCTTCCCATTTTCTGTATGTCCATGTATTCCTCTGTCGTGAGTGTGTCTCCCCGTAGTTCCTTTTCTGTCACTCGGAGGCAGAAGTCCACCTGTTCTTCAAGGATGCGGGCTTTCGAAATCAAATCCTCATCGTCGAAATCCGTTTCCTTCAGGAGTTGTCGGTGCCGGGCGATGAGCTCTTTCAGTTTCTTCCAGAAAGTCTGGTTGGGTTCTATGTATCCGACAACGACCGGGATGGCCAATTCACCGCCGCCCCCGCATTCGGCCAGCATGGGCTGTTCGCCATAGAGTATGACATCATGTTTCAGTCCCGTCCACGAAGCCAAGGCCGTATATAGGTTTTTGATTTGCCAAGCCGGGGTTTGCATCAGGCAGGGATAATCTTTGTTGGGGCGTTGCAATTCTATGAGGGCTTCCATCCATCGGTCGTACATGGTGACAGTGTCTCCGGAACGGTCTTGGAATTTTCTTTTCATCTTGTCGGCCATGACGGGGTAGTCTTTCCAGTTCTCTTTCTCGTGGTAACATGTGTCGAGGAGGGCGGTCGCACTTTTTACGCCGAAGGCAGCAAACACGTCCAAAGCCTTGGGATAGGCGCGGTTGCTGTTGGGGGTGGCATCTGCCATTTCATTCAAGACTTCGTTGTCTGCCATGTAGCGTGCAGGCATGAAATTGATTTTGTCGGCACAACTTAATTGGATTTTGGGCTTGATGCGGTTGCGTGTCTTGAAGACTTCCTTGAGCATGCCGTCTATTTGCCGGATGGCATCTTCGTCGTGTGCCAGAATCCGGTCGGTTAGTCCGTGTCGGCTCATATAGTCCGCCATTTCGAGGATGGAGGCATTGTCCGGTGTCCCCATCAGGAAAGTAAGGGCTTGATTTAGTTTCAGGCAAACTTGCCGGAGTTCAGCCGGGATACGGTTCAGCGCAGCGGCTATTATAGCCGCGCGCCACAGGGTTTCCGGGGTCTCACGGCAGAAGGAAGCCGTCTGCAACCACGTCATGCACTGGAAATAGCAACGGTCGTTTGCGTTGTGGGCGTAATGGCCGCGAGGTTTGAACAAACTGTAAGGAAAGAGTACGTCTGTATAGCCCAAAAAGGCGGAAGGAGCATCTTGGCAACTCGTAGTGCTCCGTAACTCAGCCTTGTAAGCAGGTTGCAATGCGACAGGCACGGGCAGTTCTTTCTTTGTCAGCAGGTAATAGGCTATGGCGAAATAGGTGGCGGCGTATCCTGCCTCAGCCTTAATGGCTTCTTGCTGTTCCAGGTTCATGCATTCCGTGTAGAGGGCTTGCACTATTTTCTGTAAGGCCGGGTTGAAATGGTTTCGTTCGAGGCTTTTCAGTGCATAACTGAAATACATGTGGTAGGCTTGCAGGTAGACATCCGTGGTGATGAAACTGGGTATTTGTTGGTAGTCGTTGGCTTCGTATACATGGAATAGCTGTTCGTACCCCATGGGGGCGATGGCGAAGTTGCAGCGATCCAACATTGAAAGGAACTTTCCGCTGGGCTTTTCTATTTGGAAAAGGTTGACACAAAGGAAGGAGTTGAGCAGTTTGTGTCCGTCCCTTGTTTTGTATTTGTGTCGGGCGAGTTGGGCCATGCGGCGGTCGATCTTTTCCACGAAAGCTTTTTCTTCAGGCAGGAGTTCGACTTTGTCGTATGTGTCCGCATAAACGAGGTTTTTCTCATAGCTTTCGTAGAGCGTCTTCTCGCACAAGTCATAGTACCAATCTGTCTTGCGGCAGAAGAAATTGTTCAGGTCTCCTTCGATAAACCAGTATCCATGCAGGGCGTATGGATAACTTCTGAGGATGCGGAGTTCTTCGTAGCCCAATCCGTTGATGTCCTGTTCCAAATCCACGCTTTGGGGAAGAAGGCTGTCTGTCAGCAGGCGGGAGGCGGGAGCAGCTTGTACGGGTTGTTCCTGAGCTTGCTGTGGTTGGGCCGGTGCTTTTTTCTTATAAGAGTTGCAGGAGGCTACCATGCCCATTGTGAGGAATAAGATGCAGCAATAGATGGAAAGATGGTGTTTCATGAGTAGTGAAAGTTAATGTGTTGGTAATTTATGGGTTGGGCAGGTTACGCTCAAATGCCAGTCCGAAGCCTTCTTGACGGTATAAAGCCTGTACTAAAGTGCCGTCAGACACACGTTCCGTGGTGCAAACCCGTGCAGGAACAGAGTCACGCAGGATATGGAAGTCCACTAACGGGCGCGCCAACCGCGACCCCATCCACAATGGACGGATGAGCCTGCCCTTGTAGAGTTTGAAAAGGAAGAGCCGCTTTTCCGGATGTGGGAAATAACGGGTGGGTTTGATGACTCCCACGGCGATTTCCGGTGTCCCGTTACCAGTCAAGTCACCGCAATCGAAACGGTATACGGGATAGGGGAGTTCCCATTCCGACACTTCCGTACCGTCGATAAAGTGACGTAACACACTCAAACTGTCGTGTATGTGTTCCAAGCGGATTTCTCCCTTCAAACCGTTTTCGAGTGAGTAGGAAAAACATGAATCCTTGTCCGTGCAGGCTGCCGGAAGGCAGGCCATGCCCACGACAAGAATTCGTATGATGGATGTCGCGCCCTTCATCGGTTCATCGAGGTTCGCCTAACTTGCGGCAGAGTTTGCCGCCTGCCATGCAATAGGCTCCTAACAGAATGAAGGGGATACTCAGTATCTGGCCCATGTTGATGGGCATGGCGGCTTCCCATGCTTCTTGCACCTCTTTGGTATATTCGATGAAGAAACGAGCCGTGAAGATGGTGGTCAGGCAGAAACCGAAATAGAAGCCCGTACCGACTTTCTGCGGATATTTATGGTAAAGCACGTATCCGGCGATGAGGAACACGAAATAGCAAATGGCTTCATAGAGTTGGCCGGGATGGCGTGGTAGCATGTCGACGCGCTCGAATACGAAAGCCCAAGGCACGTCGGTCGGTTTGCCGATGATTTCCGAGTTCATCAGGTTACCCAAACGGATGAACATAGCACTGGCCGGAGTGGCGATGGCAATGTTGTCCAATACACGCATGATGTTCAGTTTCGTTTTCCTGACGTAAAGCCAAAGGGCGAGCATCAAGCCTATCGTACCGCCGTGGCTGGCCAGTCCGGCGTAACCGGTGAACGTCCAACCGTTGGCCGTCTGCCGCATGGGCAGGATCATTTCCAAGGGGTGGGCGAGGAAGTACCCTGGTTCGTAGAACAGGCAGTGCCCCAGACGGGCACCTACGAGGATGCCCACGAAACAATAAAAAAACAACGGGTCGAACAGTTTGTCGGCGATGTGCTGTTGCCGGTACAGGCGTTGCACCAATACGTAGGCTGCCAACAGGGCAAAGCACCAACACAGCGAATACCAACGCACGCCGAATCCGCCGAGATGGAAAGCGAACAGGTCGGGATTCCACGTGATAGATAACAGGCAGTCCATAGCAGTTATACGTTGAAACGGAAGTGCATGATGTCGCCGTCCTGCACCACATAGTCTTTTCCTTCCACTCCCATCTTGCCGGCTTCGCGCACGGCTGCTTCCGAACCGTAACGGATGTAGTCATCGTATTTGATGACTTCCGCGCGGATAAAGCCTTTTTCAAAGTCCGTGTGGATGACACCGGCACACTGCGGGGCTTTCCATCCCTTGCGGAAAGTCCAGGCTTTCACTTCCATCTCTCCGGCCGTGATGAACGTCTGCAAGTCCAACAGATGGTAGATGGCTTTGATGAGGCGGTCGCATCCTGATTCCTTCAACCCCATGTCTTCCAGGAATATCTGTTTTTCCTCGTAGCTTTCCAGTTCGGCAATGTCGGCCTCCGTCTGGGCGGAGATGATGAGCAGTTCGGCATTTTCGTCCTTGATGGCTTCGCGTACGGCATCCACGTGTGCGTTACCGTGGGCGGCAGAGGTGTCGTCCACATTGCAGACGTAGAGCACCGGTTTGGCTGTGAGCAGGAAGAGGTTTTTGGCCGCCTGCTGTTCGTCTTCGCTTTCAAAGGTGACGGTGCGTGCCGATTTGCCTTGTTCCAAAGCCGCTTTGTATTGCAATAACACGTCGTATTCCAGTTTGGCTTGTTTGTCACCGCCCACTTTGGCCACTTTTTCCACGCGTTTGATGCGGTTTTCAATCGTTTCCAAGTCCTTGAGCTGTAGTTCCGTGTCGATGATTTCCTTGTCGCGCACGGGGTCTACCGACCCGTCCACATGCACGATGTTGTCGTTGTCGAAGCAGCGCAATACGTGGATGATGGCGTCGGTCTCACGTATATTGCCGAGGAATTGGTTGCCCAGCCCTTCTCCTTTGCTGGCTCCTTTCACCAGTCCGGCAATGTCCACGATGTCACATGTGGCCGGAACGATGCGCCCGGGGTGGACCAATTCCGCCAGTTTGTTCAGACGTTCATCTGGCACGGTGATTTGTCCCATTTGTGCGTCGATGGTACAGAACGGAAAGTTTGCAGCCTGTGCCTTGGCACTTGACAGACAGTTGAAAAGGGTAGACTTGCCCACGTTGGGCAAACCTACTATACCTGCTTTTAAAGCCATAGTTTATTTTGTTTTTATCAATTACCTTATTTAATTAGGTGCAAAATTAAGAATAAATTCGCTATGTGGGAAATCTTTTTCGTTCTGCGCCAAACGATTTTTCAATCTCAGCCAAATGATTTTTCAATCTCAGGCGAACGATTTTCCGTTCTGCGGCAAGTGATTTTCCGTTCTCTGTGCGGCGGTTTCCCGTTTTGCAGCGGACGGTTTTGGAACTTGCCGACAACGTTTTCCAGTTTCTCAATGTGCTTCCAACCAGTTCCTTCCCCAACCGTAATCGGCTTCGAGCGGGACTTGCATGGTGTAGGCGCGTTCCATTTCTTCGATGACGATTTGCTGCACGCGTTCTTTTTCTTCCGGATAGACGCTGAAGTTCAATTCGTCGTGTACTTGTAAAATCATTTTAGAACGTATGTGCTCTTTTTGGAAGCGGTGGTAAATGGCTATCATGGCAATTTTGATGATGTCCGCCGCACTGCCCTGTATCGGGGCATTGATGGCGTTGCGTTCGGCATAACCGCGCACCACTGCGTTGTGGCTGTTGATGTCGCGCAGATAGCATTTACGATGGTAAATGGTTTCGGTATATCCCTTTTCACGCGCTGTTTCAATGCTCTTCTGCATGTATTCCTTCACTTTGGGATACGTGGTGAAATAGCCGTCAATCAACTCTTTGGCTTCCGCGCGGCTGACGTTCATTCGTTCGGCCAATCCGAATACGGTGATACCGTATATGATGCCGAAATTGGCTGTTTTGGCCTTGCTTCGTTCTTCGCGGGTAACTTCTTCCAATGGCTTTTTGTAAATTTTTGCGGCGGTAGCGGCATGGATGTCGTGCCCTTCGCGGAAAGCCTCTATCATGTGTGGGTCGCCGCTCAAGTGAGCCATGATACGCAGTTCGATTTGGGAATAGTCGGCCGAGAAGAATTCACAACCCGGTTCCGGGATAAAAGCCTTACGGATTTCTTTGCCTTCCTCGTTGCGTACAGGGATGTTTTGCAGGTTCGGGTTACTGCTGCTCAGTCGTCCGGTCGTGGTAATGGTTTGATTGAAGGAGGTGTGGATATGTCCGGTTTCGGGATTGATAAGCTTGGGCAAGGCATCGATGTATGTACCCAATAGTTTTTTCAGTCCTCGGTGTTCCAGGATTTTTTCCACGATGGGATGGCGCGTGCGTAATGTTTCCAATACTTCTTCCGAGGTGACATATTGTCCTGTTTTGGTTTTCTTGGGCTTTTCGCTTATTTTTAGTTTTTCAAACAAGACTTCGCCTACTTGTTTGGGAGAGGCTATGTTGAACGGTTCACCGGCCAAGGCGTGTATCTCTTTTTCCAAACGGTTCATTTCTTTGGTGTAGAGCGTAGAAGTTTCCTTCAACGCCTCGGTGTCGATGCACACTCCGTTGCGTTCCATCCAAGCCAATACCGGCATGAGCGGCATTTCTACTTCGCGGAACAGGTCATAACATCCTTCTTCCTTTAACTTCGGTTCAAACACGTTTTTCAGTTTCAAGGTAATGTCGGCATCTTCGCATGCGTATTCATATACTTGCGACGGAGGAAGGTCTGCCATGTTCTTCTGGTTCTTTCCTTTCGGTCCGATAAGTTCTTCGATATGGATGGTCTGGTAGTTCAGATAGACTTCGGCCAGATAGTCCATGCCATGACGTAATTCCGGTTGTAAAAGGTAATGGGCAATCATGGTGTCGAAGATTTCGCCTTTCAATGTAATACCGTAGTTTTGCAGTACCATCAAATCATATTTGATGTTTTGCCCGATTTTGAGTATCCGCTCGTCTTCATAGACTGATTTGAATTCATTAACTATCTTTTGCGCTTCTTCAGGGTCTTGCGGAATCGGTACGTAAAAGGCCTGATTTTCCTCGACACTAAAGCTCAATCCCACCAATTTGGCACTGATGGGGTCGGTTCCGGTGGTCTCCGTGTCTAGACTGAGAAAATCTTTTGTAACGAATAAGTCAATAATCCGCTGTCTATCTTCTTTCGTTTCAATGAGTTGGTAGTCGAAATTCTCCTTTTTGTACTTGCTGAGATTTGAATATTTGCTTGCTTCCGGAGATTCGTCCGCAAATTCTGCAAAGAGAGAGCCTTGGAAAAAGCCCGGTTCTGCGGTGGATTGCTTTTTGGAGAACTTTCGTTCCAGTAAAGTCCGGAACTCTAAATCTTCGAATAAACGTTGCAAGGCTTCTGCGTCCGGCTCTTTTGTGGTGAGTGCCTCCAGGTCGAGCGTAATGGGCACGTCCGTTTTGATGGTGGCCAGGAACTTAGAAAAAGCAATCGTATCGCGGTGGGTTTCCACTTTGATTTTTAAACTGCCTTTCAGTTCGTCCGTATGTTCCAACAGATTTTCGATGCTACCGAATTGGTTGACGAGTTTGGATGCGGTTTTTCCGCCCACACCGGGACAACCCGGAATATTGTCGGACGCGTCCCCCATCAGTCCGAGGATATCAATGACCTGCATCGGAGAGGAGATGTCGAATTTCTCGGTGACCTCTTTTACCCCCATAATCTCAAAATCCTTGTCTCCGAATTTCGGACGGTACATCTTGACCCTCTCATTGACTAATTGGCCGTAGTCTTTGTCGGGTGTCATCATATAAGTTTCCAAGTTCCCCTGTGCGGCAGCCTGTGTGGCCAAAGTGCCGATTACGTCGTCAGCTTCAAATCCGGCGACTTCGAGGATGGGGATGCGGTAAGCCCGTATAATATCTTTTATAATAGGCACGGCGGTGCGGATGGCTTCCGGTGTTTCTTCCCGTTGTGCTTTGTATTCGGGATAGGCTTCGTGACGGAAAGTGGGACCTGCAGGGTCAAAAGCCACACCGATATGCGAAGGATGCTCTTTGTTGAGCACTTCCTCCAATGTGTTGACAAAGCCTAAGATGGCTGATGTATTAAGCCCTTTCGAATTGATGCGGGGGCTTTTGATGAATGCGTAGTAAGCTCTGTAAATGAGCGCGTAGGCATCGAGTAAAAAAAGTCTGTCCATACGTTATGATGATTTTCTCCGTAAATTTACGTAAAAAATATGAGTGGCTTTTGATTTTTATGTAATTTTGTACTCCGAAATCAGCTGATTATATGGACGTATTAACTCAAATCCGGAAACCGGTGGAGCGTGAAATGAAAGATTTCGAGTCGCTTTTCGGTATTACTCTGCAGCACCAGAATCCTCTTCTCATGATAGCCTTGCGGCATGTGTTGAGCCGTAAGGGAAAGTTGATGCGTCCGATTTTGACTTTGTTGGCTGCAAAAAAGTACGGTGAAATCAATGATTCCGTGTTGCATGCTGCCGTGAGTTTGGAGATGTTGCATACGGCCAGTCTGGTGCATGATGATGTGGTGGACGAGAGTGGCGTACGTAGGGGACAATCCTCTGTGAATGCCCTTTTGGATAATAAGGCTGCCGTCTTGGTGGGCGATTATCTCTTGTCTACGGCTTTGAAGCATGCGGCCATGGCCGGTGACCTGAGGGTAGTAGATTTGGTCGCTCGTTTGGGGCAGACGCTTTCCGATGGGGAATTGCAGCAGTTGTCTAACGTGAAGTCCGATGAAATCAGCGAAAATCAGTATTTCGACGTGATTCGGCGTAAAACAGCTGCTTTGTTTGCCGTATGTGCCGAAGTCGGTGCTTTGTTATCAGGGGCGTCGGAAGATGAAATCCGTCGTTTAGGTGAGTTCGGCACTTACGTAGGTATCTGTTTTCAGATTCGTGACGATGTATTCGACTATTATGATGCTGAAGTAGGTAAACCTACGGGTAATGACATGAAAGAAGGTAAGCTTACTCTTCCGGTGGTGCATGCCGTACTTCAGCCCGGCGCAGAGACGTGGCATGAGACGGCGTTGAAAGTACGTGCAGGTAGGGCTACAGAAGAAGAAATCTCAGCTTTAGTGAACTTTACCAAACTGTCGGGTGGTATAGAGTATGCCCGTCGTAAAATGGATGAATTTCGTGAACAAGCAGTCGGTTTGATAGGTTCTGATGGAAACGAAGCCGTAGGTGAAGCCTTACGTTTGTACTTGGATTTCGTATTGAAACGGGTGTCTTAATAGGGTCGGGAGGATGATTTGTTCCTCCAATCCGATTATAGACGATTGATTTCTTCCGTATCCAATCCTGTACAGGCTGCTATCGTATAGGTTGGTATGCCATTGGCTTTCATTTGTTTGGCTATGTTTAGCTTTTCTTCTTGCATTCCTTTTTCTATACCCTTTTCTATACCCTTTTCTATACCTTTTTCTATTCCTTTTTCTATTCCTTTTTGCATCCCTATTTGTATCCCTTTTTGTTCTCCTTCCTTTGTGGCTTTTTGAACGGCGAAGTCAATGGTGTTTCTCCAGTCGCGGTATACTTTCAGGCTCGTTTCGTAGTGGTGGTATTCCTCTACGGTGAACTTCGCGATTTCTGCTGCCTCGAAGAACCGGGTAAAGACGCGTTCCTGTAGCGTAGCGGGCTTTTCCATCAGCCGCGTGAGGTTGCGTAGCACGAAGAGCCATTTGTCGAACATACTGTCAAGCTCTTCTTCTTTCTTGTTGAACTTGGGCATTTCCAGATAGATGAACGTCAGCTTGTCGTAGAACACCTCCCGGGTCTTGCTGTCGGTCAACTGCACTTCGTGGTGGAAGTATCCGTCGTGGGTGTGGTCGAACACGAAATTCAGTATGGCGATGACATACACGGCCTTGAGTTGGTAATCCCAATCGCCGCGCTTTCCCTGCTGCTGTATGGGGAAGGAAGCGTAGTACAAGCTCCTTTCCTTGAAGAACAGTTGCTGTCCGCGCTGCATTTCCACTAATATCTTTTCCCCGCTGTCGGTCTCGCAGTAGACGTCGAACACAGCCTTGCGGTCTGCCTCGCTGATGCCGAGGTTTTCGGTGTTGAGGTAAGTGAGGTCGCGTATTTGCTCCTTACCGCTCAGCAAACTGTTGATAAAGCTGATAAGCAGCTCCTTGTTCATCTCTGTGCCGAAAAGTTTTTTGAATCCAAAATCGGTATAGGGGTTTACGTAACGGTCTGTATATTCATCTCTTTCCATGTTTTTCCTTGTTTGGTGATGAAAGCAAAGGTAGTGTTTTCTTCGGTTCCGTGCAATCATTTTAAAAGAAAAAAGGAGGCTTTAAACCTCCTTCTTGATATGCGCGGAATCATTTGAACGGTTCTATCTTCAGAAGCGAATAGTTGTCGTCATAAGCCACTGCATAGCAAATACTGTCCCCTTTGTTCGTCAGGCCCATTAGTTTCTTGCCTGTGTAGGTTTGTTTGACAGCATGCCCGTTCCAATCGAATATGGATATCTTTTCCGTAAAAGGCGGGTTATTGATAGCATCTTTGGCTTTCAGGTTTTTACCCAATGTTCCGTTGAGTAGGGTGTACAGATACCGGTCCGAGGCATCCATGGCTTCAAAGCCGATAGGTGTTTCATCCCCCCACGTAATGGCATCCGGACTGTTTTTTACTTTGGCGTATACCGGTTTGTAGATGCCGAGCGTCTTTACAGGGGAAATGCCGAGCGTATCATCTATTTGCAGGATGTCCAATACACCACCGATGTAAGTTCCGAAGGCAATACGGCTGTAGTCTCCTTTTATCGCCATCTTGGAAGCATAGCGGAAGATGGCCGCATCCTTTTCTGTTCCTTCACCCGATATGTTAGGATATGTTTTGTAAACGTTGTACGTTTTGCCGTTCACAGTCACAAGACGGTTCTCATCGAATGATTCAATGAGAAGGTATTTTCCTGATTTTGTCCTTACTGCATTATGGTAAAAACTGCTTTTTTGATAAACCTCTGAAGGGAGCGGATATTCTTTGATGTAGGATGTGGAATCCGAAAGATAGGCAAGTACGTCATATTCTATGATTTTCCCCGGCGAGTAGAAAGACACGAGACCTTCCTCCTTTTTGACGATAAAATCGTTGTAGTCGGTGATTTCTCCGAAACCACGGCCTTTCCGGACCATATTGCCGATAGCTTGTCCTTTTTCGTTATAGAGATGGATAAAGAAGTCCGACGCTTGGAAATCCACGATGCCGATGATGCTGTCCATGGTGAACATTGAAGCCGGATAATGGATGGGCAAGCCTTTGGCTAATACCGTTGCAGGAGTGGTGTCACACCTCGTAAACACTTCATCGTTATACGTTATCGGCTTGTTGTCTTCCGGGGTACATCTAATAAATAGAATCAGCAATGCCACTAAATATCCCCCTAAAACGGAAACCCTTTTCATTTAGTGGATGAGCATTTATGTTCCACTTCCACTTCATCTCCTAAGGCATTAAGGCTTACCCCACAATTATTACAAGAGTAGCTCCATATTCCACTCACAGCACATAGAATAAGAGATAATTGAATGGTAATTTTTTTCATATATATAATGTTTTAAGATTAAATACACGCAAATATAATTACTTTCTTAGTTCAAATAAAATAAAAAAATGGATTTTTCTCTGTTTTTTATTAATTATACTTTTTTGACTTTGTTTGTAGTCATAATATCAAATAGAATTATGAAATACGAAGTGATTTAAACTTTTTGTTTTCGCAAAATTTTCTTTAGCAACAAAACCGCAAAGGCCAGGTAGTTCCAAGACTTCCAACTGTCAACGGTCGTG
>QWCN01004403.1_pt1 | contig 15503 bp, 10 predicted proteins | sample 1972711 | NCBI WGS metagenome assembly QWCN01 (sample SAMN09866707, study PRJNA288562) | Human gut metagenome isolate term1_stool, whole genome shotgun sequencing... | isolation source: gut | host: Homo sapiens | place: USA: California | reverse complement strand
GCTCACTGCCTTTCAGAGGTTGACGGAAACGGTAATTGCACACAAACTTCCCACCACCTGCAAAAACGTGATACACCCACATACGCACAGCGCCGGGTAAGGGTTGAGGGTTATACACTCCCCAGTTTACTTGACCGGGCTGTAGTTCCATCACTCCGAATGTTTTGCCGACGCGGTTACGAAACTGGTCATTTGAAAATCCGAGATCTTCGGGAATCCCCATCCGGAAACCTTGGCTACCTATTCCCTGATTATGTCCGGTCACCAGATAGCGGGTGTAGGTCAGGAAGTCCGTATGATCGATCCGTACCGGATCAACCGGATTGAAAACAGGAATCAGGTTGGTAGTGATCCATTGGTCTTTGTGGATATGCCGCCGGAGGATGTCTGCCTGCATATTAACAAAGCCCGCCAATTCGTCCGCCATGAAACGGTTCAGGTCGAGCATGGCATGAGGATTGGGCTTTTCAGGTACTTCCTGCTGGTTGGGAAGGCGAATCTGCTCGAAGTTCTGATAGGTTTCGTGCATTTTCACTGTAATCCACTACTCCGTAGTGTCCCGGCTCATTGTCAATCTGCCAGCCGATAACAGCAGGATGATTGCCATAACGCATTGCCAGACAGGAAACAATGTTTTCTACATAACGACGGTATCGGTCGCTACTCCAGGAAGCATGCTGACGTCTCCCATGCTGAATGGAAATGCCATTATCCCGCTGAATCAATATATCGGGGTACTTTTTTGACAGCCAGACGGGAGGTGTGGGAGTAGGAGTACACATAATTACCTTCAGACCATATTTATCTGCTAAAGAGACGGCACGATCCAGCCACTCAAAATCATACTTTCCTTCTTCCGGTTCTATCATGGCCCAGGCAAACTCCGCAAAATGGGTGAACTTGATCCCCATCTCCGACATTTTCTTCAAATCACGTTCCCATTGGGAGGAATCCCATTGCTCGGGGTAATAGTAAGATCCTAGAGCAAACAACTCTTCCGGAGGAAAAGATTTATCGACCGGAGATTGAGCAAAGGATACCAATAAAAACAATAAAGCTAAGACTAATAAGGACTTTTTCATGGATATTATTTTAAGTTTCATCGCTATAATAAATAACTGGTTAGCGCAATGGGCTGGCTTTTATTCCGCCGGAGGTCATTTTTACAGGTTTGATAGTACCGTTTTTATTAAAATACATTCGGTCAATGCAAGTAATGCGGTAGTTCCCATCGGTTTCACCCAAAGGGCGGCGATGATAGACAATATACCATTCATCCTTTCCCGGACCTTTGATAATGGAATGATGTCCGGCACCATTAGCTATTTTAGTGTCCTGCTCCAGAATCTTTCCGACTCTTTTGAACGGACCAAAAGGCGAATCCGCAATGGCATACGCTACACAATAATCGGGGCCTGTCCAGTCGCCTTCTGACCACATGAAATAATATTTGCCATTGTGTTTAAGCATAAAAGGTCCTTCTATATAATTTTCCGGAGTCACTTCTTTATAAGTTGTTCCGTCTTCAAAAGGTACGATACTGATTAGATCAGATCCCATCTTCACCATATTGCAATGTCCCCAACCGCCGTAATACATATAATACTGACCGTCATCGTCCTTGAAAACAAACTGGTCAATAGGTTGCGCTCCGTTCACGATCTTGCCAATCAGCGGCTTTCCGAGCGCATCCTTGAAAGGACCTTCCGGACGATCGGCTACAGCCACACCTATACCTCCCACTTCACTCTCATGATATATGTTGTTTGCTCCAAAATAGAAATAATATTTCCCATTTGCTTCTATCACGGCAGGTGCCCATGAAGCATTCCTTAACCAGCTGATATTTTCGACAGAAAGGACTTTCGGGTGTTTTCTCCAGTGTACCAAATCTGGGGAAGAAAAGGCATCCATGTACAATTGTTGTTCGAAAGGAGCTGAATAAGTCGGATAAATCCAGTATTTATCACCGAAAACGACTCCTTCGGGATCTGCATACCAACCGTCAAAAACCGGATTAGTACTTGTCTGTTTTTTGCCCGTATTTGTTTGAGCAAATAAGGTTACTGAACAGCAACACATAATCATGAAAAAGAATACTATTTTGGAATTCATGTCTATAAATATTAAAGTTATGCCACAAAAATGATGAAAAATCAATGAAATAAAGGTTGATTATTTGCCAATAAATAGCGAGAATCAACCAAATTGCCGGAAAAATAATTATTTCATATATTGCTGCTTGTAAAGGGCTGTTTTGATTTGTTTTTTCACTTTCTTTGTTTGCAGGTTCAACACTTTTGTTATATATTGCCGTCCCATTTTCGTTGTATCTGTCTTGAATTTCTTAATTGGTCATTTAACAGGCTATTATTTATATATATTATAAGTATTACTATGCGAATTTTATTGTATTTTCTCCTTATTCTTTTAGTGGGTTGCTCATCCGGTCAGAATAAAAAAACACATGAGCGGGTAGACCTCGATTCCGTACCTGTTTATACGAATCCGCTTTTGTCAAGAGGAGGAGACCCATGGGCGGTATTCCATAACGGAATATATTATTATACCCAAAGTATGAGCGACCGCATCACTTTATGGGCAACAGATGATATAACCCGGTTGGCGGAAGCATCCCAGAAAGATGTGTGGGTACCTCAAAATTCGTCAAACGCATTTCATCTTTGGGGACCTGAAATACATTACATTAATAATAAATGGTATATTTATTGTTGTGCGGATGATGGAAATATTGATAATCGTCAGATTTATGTGCTTGAGAATGAGTCTGCTGACCCGATGAAAGGGGAATTTGTCATGAAGGGAAGAATATCAACTGATGAAGATAATAATTGGGCAATTCATGCCAGTACTTTTGAACATGGAGGAAAGCGTTATTTAATCTGGTGTGGATGGCAGAAACGTAGAGTTTATCAGGAAAATCAATGTATTTATATTGCCGAAATGGAGAACCCATGGACACTGGCTTCTGACCGTATTTTGATTTCCGAACCAGAATATGAATGGGAATGTCAGTGGATCAGTATAGATGGTAATAAAACTGCCTATCCGATTCGTGTCAATGAAGCACCGCAATTCTTCTATTCTTTGAAGAAAGATAAGTTATTGATTTATTATTCGGCAAGTGGTAATTGGACTCCTTACTACTGTGTAGGACTGCTGACTGCCGATACTGACAGCGATCTGCTGAATCCGGCTTCTTGGAAAAAGGCACCGGAGCCTGTGTTTAAGCAAGCACCGGAAAATCATGTATATGGACCCGGTAGTATCTGTTTTATTCCTTCACCTGACGGTAAGGAATGGTATATGCTTTATCACGCCCGCAAGAGTTTGTATGATATGCTTGTTTTGGATAGCCGGACGCCGCGTATGCAGAAAATAGAGTGGGATAAGGAAGGAATCCCTGTTTTAGGAATTCCGCAGAAAGAAGGATTCCCGCTTCGCAAACCGTCAGGCACTCCTGAACGCAAATGAAAATAGGGGGCGTACTTTTTGCAATACGCCCGTTTTATTCAAAAAGAGCCCGTTTCTTTCTTTTCTTATTCAAATGGTCTTCTTTTTCACGAAAAGAAAAATTCTCATCTTTTATTGAATGTTTTTTTTCCTTTTTTTTAGTGCGTATTACTTATGTTTGCAACGTAATCTATTAAATAAATCAACTAATGTAAAACGCGCAATGAGAAATGAAAATCTATTGTCCTTTCTTCTTATAAAGAGAAGAATTTTAAAATTACTGGCTATAAAATATGCATACAGTTTAATTGTTTTATGCGGAATTAGTTTTATGGCATGTTCAGATGATGATCCCGTAAAAAAGAATCCTTATCTGCAAACGAGCACCCGTGCTATGCTGAAAGAGGTAGTGGAAGTGGTGTTTAACAATATCGATAGTAATACTGACATTACTGTCGACTTTGGTGACGGAACGGTCAAGGAAGGGAAAGCTGCTACGCCTATCACTCATGCTTATACACAAAGTGGTGACTACACGATGTTAGTGACAGCGGGTGAGCGCGTAGTACAGAAAAGGATCCGTATTTACGACCTATTGGCGCTGACAGAAGCCATGAAGCAATTCAGGGATGCAGATAACAAAATGGTATGGGCTATGACGCATCGCTCTCATACAACAGACAAGACTATTCCCGAAAATTCGGTATCTGCTGTAGAAGCTGCCATCAATGCAGGAGCGGATGTGATTGAATGTGACACTCATCTCACAAGCGATGGAGTAGTTATGGTGTGCCATGACCAGACAATCAATGCTACGACTAACGGCACAGGGGATATTACGAAAATGACTTATGCTGAAATTCAGCAATATAATCTGTTGGACCGGAATGGAAGGGTGACCGATGAGAAGATGCCCACATTGGAAGAGTTTCTGAAAGCAGGGCGTGGAAAAATATATTTCAATCTGGATTATTCTCCACGTACAGCCTCTACCCAAGAAGTGATGAATGTTGTCAAGGAACTGGATATGATGGAACAAGTCTTTTTCTATTGTAACAGTAGCCAGAAAGCAGAAGAAGTGTTGTCTATTTCTAAAAAGGCACACGTGTACACATGGGCACAAAGCGCTTACAAACCTCTGGTTGGGCTTCCGGGCAATTACTTCGTGCAATATTCTTATGCTCCCGACGGGCAAAGTACTCCTATAGGAACTGCCGTCAGTGAGGGAATGATTCCTACAGTCAATATGCTTCATGTATTATCCGGATTGATACCTGAATATGATATAAATACGACTTATCTGGATGAGCTTCTTCAGATTTATCCTGAAGTACGTATGATACAGACAGATGCACCGGAAGTATTAATCTCCGCTTTACAAGCAAGAGGATTGCGTTAACTTTATCATCTAACATAAAATCATTTATTTATGAAGAATATTCATTTCAAAACGTGTACCTGTCTGTTAGGTATACTGCTGATACTGTTTTCCGGTATACAGGTAAAGGGAGCTTCTTTGGAAGTTCAGCAGGAAAGTAAGGTGTCAGGTACGGTGACGGACGAAAAGGGCGAACCAGTTATTGGCGCTTCCGTAGTAGTCGTAGAATCGAAGCAGGGTACTATTACAGATATAGACGGTAAATTTCTGGTGAACGTACCTAAGAATGGACACCTGAAAGTGTCTTATATCGGTTATGAAACACAAGAAGTGGCTGTTAAAAACGGCCAGTTATTGAAGATCGTATTGAAAGAAGAATCGACCGCTTTGAATGAAGTGGTAGTGGTGGGTTACGGTACGATGAAACGGAAAGAAATGACTTCGGCTATTTCGCATATAGGTGCGAAAGATCTGAATCAGATATCCAGCCTCGATGCCTCCATGCTTTTGCAGGGGAAAGTTTCCAGCGTTTCGGTTTCTAACACAGCTCTGGCCGATCCGAACAATCAAGGAAGTATTCAGATTCGTGGTGTCTCTTCCCGTAATGCAGGTTTAGGACCGTTAATTGTGGTAGACGGAGTGCCGGGAGGTGATATGACGAATATTAACCCTGCCGATATTGAATCGATTGATGTATTGAAAGACGGTGCTGCTTCTGCGATCTATGGTACGCGGGGTAGTAACGGGGTTATCCTGATTAATCTAAAGAAAGGGACCAAAGATGGACAGGTTCATACAACCTATAGTACTTCCGTTACTTTTAATAAAGCTAAAAAAGAACTCGACATCATGAATGCGGAAGAATACCGTGCTTATCGCACAGTGTCTAATCCGCTTTCCGATATGGGAGCTGATTCAGACTGGTTTGATGCCGTTACTCAATTGGGGGTGACTCACATGCATACATTGACATTTTCCGGCGGTAATGCGAGAACCAACTATCGGGTGACCGCCGACTATCGTAATGCCCGTGGTATTGATTTGCGTTCCGACCGTCGTGAATATGGAGCACGTGCCAATATTAACCATACAACCAAAGACGGGCTATTCACGTTTTCTGCTAATATAACTCCTCGTGTTATCGACCGGAACAAATCAGCCAATGTATATAGCAATGCTATTAAAAACAATCCGACAATGCCTATTTATGATTCGGAATCGGCTAATGGGTACTATCGTTTTCCCAGTGGAACGGAAGGTTCTAATATCGTAGAGCAATTGAATGAAGAAGAGAATGGTACGGAAATTAAGTTGCTGGAATGGAATGCTACGGCTGCCGTTAATCTGCTGCCTCTGTTTAATCCGAAGAATCCGGACATGGTATTGAAGTCGCAGGTCACTATTTCTCAATATCAAGTTGATAAATTTAACGGATGGTTTACACCGTCTACTTATGGTTCTAACGTAAATGATGGTGTCACCGGAAAAGCCAGCCGTGACTTCGACAAAAGTACGACTAACAATCTGGAATGGGTAACAAATTTCTCTACACGTATCAAGAATCATCAGATCCGTGCAATGGTGGGGTATAGCTATAATTATGGTGTAAATTCCGGAATGTCTGCTGAAAACTGGAATTTCTCTTCGGATGGATTGACGTATAATAATCTGGGTTCCGGGCTGGAAGCGGCAAAAGATGGAAAAACAATGATGGGCTCCTATAAGAATGACCATAAGTTAATCAGCTTCTTCGGACGTGTTAATTATGATTGGAAAGAGCGCTACCTGTTTACTTTTTCTTTACGCCACGAAGGGTCTTCCCGCTTTGGCGAGAATCATAAATGGGGCAATTTCCCGGCTGTATCTGTCGGTTGGCGTATCTCGGATGAGAAGTTTATGAAAGGACTTTCATGGATTGATGACTTGAAAGTACGTTATGACTATGGGGTGACAGGTAATCAGGAAATAGGAAATTATAATTCTCTGGCTACTTACCGGGCTTTCGGTTGGTATCAATACAATGGTAACCGTTTTCATGTATGGGGACCGAGCAAAAATACGAACTCGGAATTGCGCTGGGAGAAAGGACATAATCAGAATGTGGGTTTGGACTTCTCACTCTTCTCACACAAAGTGACCGGTTCATTTAACTATTTCCATCGTAAACAAAGTGATTTGCTCGGAGATTATTCTGTACCGGTACCACCTAACTTGTTCTCCACCATCTATACCAATGTAGGTACATTGCGTAATACCGGTTTCGAACTTGATGTTACAGTAAATGCTGTCCGGACAAAGGATTTCACTTATAGTTTCACATTAGTGGGGGCTACTAATAACAATAAGTTTGTCAGTTTTTCCAACGATATATATAAAGGACAAAAATATTACTCTACCTGTAGCATGGCGAATCCGAATAATCCGGGATATTTGCAGCGGATTGAAGAGGGGGAACGTATTGGTAACTACTTTACATATCGTTATGCAGGAGTGGATAAAAAAGGTGACTGGCTGATTTATGATAAAAAGGGGAATGTGATTCCTGTAGCCCAAGGTACGGAAGAGGATAAGTCTGTGACCGGAAACGGTTTGCCGAAATTCACCGGCTCTATGACGCATAACTTCACTTATAAGAACTTTGATTTGTCTGTTGCCCTCCGTGGTGCTGCCGGGTTTGACATATTCAACGTGCATGATTTCTATTTCGGATTGCAGAGCATGACTACCAACCAGTTGACGACCGCTTATTCGAAGAATGCACATATCACGACAGGTAAGAATGTGATTACCGACTACTTCATTGAACCGGGTGATTATCTGAAGATAGACAACGTCACTTTAGGATATACCATGAACCTGAATAAGAAATATATTGAAAAGATACGTTTGTTCGGTACGGCCAACAATCTTTATACGTTTACGAAGTTTACCGGTGTAGATCCTTCTACCTACGAAGTGAACGGACTGACACCGGGTACTTTCGGAGGAGGATATAACTATTATCCGTCTGCTTTTCAGTTTATTTTAGGATTACAAGTAAGTTTCTAATAAAAGACGATTATGAAAATAACAAAATATATCATTGGATTAGGGATAATGGCAGGTACAGTCATTAGTTTGCCATCCTGTACAGATCTGTCGGAAACGGTGTATGATCAGGTCATGTCTCAAAACTATTATAATACCAAACAGGATGTTATCAACGCCGTTTTTCGTCCGTTTGAGCATATCTATGAATCCATTGTCAGACGTCATGAACACGAAGAACTGACAGGGGATCAGTTGATAACGCCTACTCGGGGAACTTGGTGGTATGATGGCGGTAAATGGGAAAAATATCATTATCATCAATACGATGACATTAATCAGGAAGACTGGACAAACGAGTGGGAAGGCATGTATGGCGGTATCGGTCAATGCAATCTGGTGTTGGATGATTTGTCTCAATTGAATCCTTCTAAATTTAATTTAAGTGACAGTGAGTTTGATAGTTTTAAAGCGCAACTACGTTGTATGAGAGCTTACTGTTATCTTCGCCTGCTTAATAGTTACCGTAATTGTATCTTAACTACGACTTCTGACCAAGCGGTCAATGAACAGCCGGAAAACCGGAAGCAGGTATCTCCACAGGTTATGTTTGATTTTATCGAAAGTGAGTTGAGAGATGTCTGTCTGGTAGCTTTACCTTCCAAAATCGGACAATCTGGTAATGGCGGTCAACAAGGACAATTTACTAAAGCGGGGGCTGCTGCATTGCTGGTACGTCTTTATTTAAATGCGGAAAAGTGGATTGGACAGCCTAAATGGCAGGAATGTATTGATATGTGTGAGCGTATTACCGGAGGAGAATTCGGCTATTATGCAATCGCTGATAACTGGTACGAACCTTTTGACTGGAATAATGAAATGTGTAATGAAGTAATCCTCGGTTTTCCCGGTTCTTATGGACTGACTAGCTGGCATCTGAAAAATGATAAGAGAACAGTTTACGGGCGGGCCCTTCCTTATGGTTGTGAGAAATACCTGAAAATTGAAGGAGATGGCAGCCGAAATCCCAAATATGCACTTTCGCCAAGTTATAATAACCAGCAACCACGTGCATTGTTTGATTATGAATTGGGCATGGTTACGCAGAAATTCGCCAAGTATGCGGGCGATAAACGTTATAAACAATATGTAAATACGAGTAATAATACACGGGAAGGTATGTTCTTCATGGAAGGGAAAATAGCTAATTCCAGTATTAGTGGGGGATATGCCAAGAATCCGGATAATCAATATGTCCTTTACCTACTTGATCAAGTGGGACGTTTTGAAGGTAACGCAGAATCCGGTTATATTGCCAACCCGAATTATCAGGAGTCTAAACTGGGAAACGGAGATTTCAACTCGGGGCTTTACTGTGTGAAGTATCCTTTCTATCCGTTTGATGGAGGATATTTTATAGAGTCGGATTATACGGAAATCCGTTTGGCGGAGATTATTTATTCGCAGGCGGAATGCCTTCTTCGTCTCGGACAGGCAGGCGAGGCCGGCAAGCTGTTGAACAGCGTGCGTAAACGCAACTATGAAAACTTTACTGCAGATATCGCTTATCAGCCGGAAGGTAACGTGGTACTTGATCTAAAAGAAATGCTTGATGAATGGGGGCGGGAATTTCTTGCGGAGAGCCGTCGTCGTACGGATTTGATCCGCTTCGGAAGATTTCAGGATGCATGGTGGGACAAGAAACGGGATGCAGATACTCATTATGAATTGTTCCCGTTTTCACAGACCCAATTGGAGCAGAATGAATATCTGAAACAGAATCCCGGTTATCCGGATATTGCCCGTTAAGCGGTGAACTGTAATTATTTCAATTTAGTGTACAAGTTTAAAATGAAGAAAAATGAAAAATAAGTTGCTCACAATATCAAAGATTGGGCTTTTGGCCTTCACTATTTTAGTGAGCCAGGCGTGTCAGGAAGATTATGAGATGGTTGATCCTCCGATGATTACTGATTATGATGATGATCTGGATGAAGAAGTTGTCTTGCAAAAAGGACTGGAAAGTTATTTTGTAACTCAATTCGGTGAAGGGGACATGGATGGTACTTCATGGGATCAGGCAATGGATGTAGCTGGTTTTCGCAAATTATTGAGTGGATCTATCGATCTGTCCAAGAGTACTATTTACATGAGCCAGGGAAAATATGTGATGTCCGAGACCGGAGGACTCGGGGTGATTATCCGCAAAGACATTAAAGCGATCAAAGGAGGATATAGTTTGTTGAGCGAAGGGACAGATCTGACTAATCGTCGTATTGATACGTATAAGACAGTGATCAGCGGAGATGTAAACGGTAATAATCAGGCTGATTCCGGTGATTGCGGACTATTGTTGGTGAAAGGAGGGATTATTGGGATTGAAGGAGTTACTTTTCAATATGGGTACCTTTCTAATAATGATGCCAAGTCTAACGAGTGTGGTAGCGGAATTTATATCAATGGTAACGTCAATAGCACCTCTGTCGAATTAACGGATTGTATTATCAGGGATTGTAAAACGGAAGCTGTCAACGGGCAAGGAGGAGTAGCGGGAGGTACAGCTATTCTTATTGCTTCCGGGAGCTCGAAACTGAACAATGTGAAGTTTCTGGATAATGCGGCGGATAGCCGTGGCGGAGCAATACGGTGTAACAGCAATAAGGCTGTTGTGTTTATGAATAATTGCCTGATAACTGGCAATTCAGTAAGAGAACTTTTTGGGGTCGGTATTCAGATATCATCGGGACATATTTGTATGAATAACACAACCATTGTCGGAAATCCGGGAAAAGGTGCTGCTTTAAACGGGGGAGGTAGTTTCATGCTCGCTAATAGTACGATTGTAGGGCATGATATTGATCAGGAGTATGGCGCCTTTCGATGTGAAACCTCTATTGATGGTGATACTAAGTTTATTAATAACCTGTTGATTTCCGAGAATTCTACCGCTCCAAGCTTCATTTTGAATGGAGCGAATAAAGAAGCTTACTCCATGGGATATAACTTGTATCAGCGAGTTAATAATTTCACAATGGACGTTTCTGATACTGCTTATCCTACCCTTGTGAATGGCAACCTGACGGAAGAGGGTGTTTATAAGTGGAATATTGACCAGATCGGACAGGTGGGTGGTTATGCTACCAAACAAGCTGTAATCAATGCTGTGAAAAGTTTCAATCCTGCTGCTTCTCCTATGGTTAATTTAGGTGAGGTATTCGTGGAATGGATGGGTGAAGATGCTTTCGGATTGGATCAGCGTGGCGTGACACGCAATCCTGATAAGATGCAAATGGGAGCTTATGATGCTGTATTGTCCAACTGAATCTTTAAAAAGTAATTGTGATATGAAAAACAAATTTTATATAATGACCGCTTTGGTCATTAGTCTGACAGGCTGTTCAAACATTGAAGACGGGACGCAGCCGACCGGCAACTTTCCCGAAGATCATATAATCCGTATTGTGACAGAAGTGAATGCGCCTGTGTCGCGTGCCGGATATGATGCAAGTAATCTGGAGAGTTTTGGACTGATCATTCATAACAGTGAAAACATTGCTTATGATTATAATTCGCAAATGGTAAAATCTAATAATGACTGGAATACGGCGGACGGGCAACAAATGCTTTGGGATAATGCAAGAACTCCGGTAACAGTAGTGGCGTATGCTCCTTACATTTCGGAAGCTAGTTTAGACACTCCGTTAGCTATCAACATACAAAGCAACCAAACTACTGAAGAAAATGTGATTGCTTCTGATTTCCTGTTGACTAAATCAATAGTTGATCCGAAACAGGATCTCACCGCAGATGGTAGATTGAAAGTTACTTTGGATCATGCCATGAGCAAGCTGATTATAAAAGTGACGGTAAATAATGGTATGGAAGATGCGGCGATCAGTAAACTGGGCGATATGGCTGTAAATGGTACAATAGCGGGTGGTATTTGTGATTTGTCAGTGCCGGAACCGGTAGTCATTCCACGGGAAGATGCTGTAGCTACAACTATCGCCCCCTATAAGGGTACGGATGGGTATGAATGCATTCTTCTCCCGCAAACAATAATAGAAGGCTTTTCTGTCAATTTCAGTTATGACGGAAAATTGTATATATGGACTGCCGAAGAGCCCATTGAGTTGCAAAAGGGAGTAGAGCATACGCTGACACTGAATGTAAATGAAACGGCACGGTTGGCTACCATGCAAATGAAATATCGGGCAACCGGTCAGATTATCGATCAGAAATAAAAAGGAGGAGATGAGTTATGAAAATTACTAAACATATATTGGCTGCATGTATATTAACGGGTATGGCAGCTTGTGATACGGATAAAGAGATAGCCGTGTTCAATGAAGACTCCGGTGCAATCAAGATCAATGCTGTTATTGATGCTGCATATACCCGTAGTAATCCTACAGGAACAAATGAACAGCAAATGCAATTTAATAATGGAGACCAGATTCTGTTGAGTTGCGAAGATGGTAGTGTGACTTATATGTTGTCTGGAGGGCAATGGGCTCCTACGGATAACTATTATCTTAGGTGGGGAAATGAACCTGTTACTTATTCTGCCTTTTATCCGGTGACTGAAGGAACAAGCGTAGCCAACTTCTCTCTTCCTATTAATCAGCAGAGTTTGGAAAATCTGGCGAGCGCAGACTACATGACTTGCACAGTAGAAGATGCTATAAATGAGGGATCAGGTGTCCTTCATCTGAATATGAACCGGAGAATGGCGAAAGTTATCATGACATTGGACGATATAGACTCACAAAGTAAAGCTCTAGGAGTTAAAATCGGTTCCTATCAGGGATATACGGACGGAAATGTTTCATCGGGAACTGCACTTGTTTCACCGTATGTCACCATTCCTGAAGGAGGGAAAGCCGGACAAAGCGGATGTAAATATACGGCGATCGTAGCTCCGGGAACTGCAAATCCTAATAGTACTTTCGTTTCTTTAAATTACAAGGGGGAAGATCTGGTATTGCCGGGCATTCCTGCAATAAAGGCCGGATTTTGTTATGAATTTACTTTGAAAGTAGAAGGTTCGGTCATTAGATTGAGTGAACCGATTGTCACTCCATGGGAGACTGGTACAATCAATGGGGGAGATGCAACGGAATTGCAATTGGACGCTTATTATGTGAAAGAGCATGCTACAGGGAATGCTACCGGTATGGATTGGGATAATGCAATGGGAGTAGACGGGTTACGCAATCTATTGAGAACTAACACTAACAGTGCGATCACGACTGCGAATGCTAAGAAATTGGATGGTAAGAATATCTATGTGGCAGGCGGTACCTATTTGATAGCAGATCAGGAAGCCGGTCTGAAAATAGAGTATAGCGGATATAGTAAACAAGTCGAAATAAAGGTTGTGTGTGGATATGATCCTCAAAGTACCCGGAAGGATTTAAGCAAGCGTGATCCTGTCCGGTATCTGACTACTTTCACAGGAGATGCAAATAATAACGGCATTGCGGATGCGGGTGATTATTCCTTGTTTACATTAGGAAACCAGATAGATATTACATTTGAAGGTTGTACGTTCTCTTGCGGTTATCATCCCAATGAGAAAATAAATGGCTATAGTGGTGGATTCCTGATTGCGAATGGTAGCAGTGGCAATGCAACATTACAGTTGAATCATTGTATCATTGAAAAGTGCTATAATGCGGGAGTAAATGGTTCAGGTGAGGCTGGTGGTTCCGGTATATTCATGTATAAGGGGACAGCCAAACTAAATCATGTGCAGTTGAGAAACAACAAGGCATCTTCGCGTGGAGGCGCAATTCGTGTCAATGACAGTGGGAGTATTCTTTTTATGAATAATTGCTCCATTACAGGCAATGAAGGCGGACAGTTCGGTTATGCTATTCAAATGTCAAACGGTCATTTATGTATGAATAATACAACTGTTACCAATAATAGTGGTAGAGATGGAACCATTAACGGCGCGGGGAGTATGTTGATTGTAAACTCTACCATTATCGAGGATGGTGCTCAAAATAGCGGGGCTGTTATTCGTTGTGAATCCTGGCCGGCCCGGCAATCATTCTTGATGAATAATATCATCCTGAATAAAAATGCAGCTAATCCGGTTGTTGAAATGTCCGGTGATGATACTCGCCATTTGACATCCAAAGGGTATAATCTGATGGGCGGTACGATCATGCCTGCATCAACCAACAAGTTTACAACATCAGAGTTTGATAAGTATAACAGTACGATTAGCTCTTTAAATGTCGTATGGGATGCCAATCGTTCTGTCTATACTTGGGACGGGAATGTGAATGAGTTTACCCGGACTGCTGCCGACGCTGTTAAGAATGCGATCACAACCGGCTTTAAACCGGATAGTTGTCCTTTCCAGAATTTAGGTGAGGAGTTTGGAAAATGGTTGGATGAGATGGATGCTTTTTCCACTGACCAGTTGGGGAATCCGCGTGATAAAAATGCGATGTGGCCGGGAGCTTATCAAGAATAATGATACAATTTATTTAAACGAATGACAATGAAAAACTACAAACTGATATGGTTAGGGATATTCTGTTGTTTGCAACCTCTTATATTGTTTGCGCAACGGGGAGAAATGATCCGTAAGGCATTTTTAGATCCGAAGTCCGATCAGGTGTTAGTCGTGGCACACCGGGGGAACTGGCGGAGTGCACCGGAAAATTCCGTAGCGGCAATTGATAGTGCCATACAAATGGGAGTGGATATTGTGGAGATTGATATTCACAAGACTAAAGACGGACAATTAATATTGATGCACGATGACCGTGTAGACCGGACAACCAATGGTAAAGGATTGATTAAGGATTATACATTGGCAGAAATCAAGAAGTTGAAACTGAAAGATAAGGATGGAAATCTGACAGAACATATTGTTCCAACATTGGAAGAGGCATTGTTGGCAGGCAAAGGTCAGATTATGTTTAACTTGGATAAGGCGTATTCTGTGTTTGACGAGGTATACGCTGTGCTCGAGAAAACCGGAACTGCCAGTTTGGTGATAATGAAAGGAGGCCAGCCGGTGGAAACTGTCAAAAGTGAGTTTGGAGATTATCTGGATAAAGTGATTTACATACCGGTGATAGGACTTGACGGAAAGGATGGCGAAAAGAAGGTCAGGGACTATATGACACAGCTGCATCCTGCTGCCTTCGAATTGGTTTATTCGGATTCTTCCAGTCCTTTGCCTCGAAAAGTGAAATCGATTATTCTGGGAAAGAGTCGGATTTGGTACAATACGTTGTGGGCTTCTCTTGCGGGAGGGCATGAAGACGATCAGGCTTTAAAAGATCCGGATGGAAACTATGGATATCTGATTGAAGAGCTGGGGGCACGGATTCTCCAGACTGATCGTCCGGGGTTCATGCTGGATTATTTGAGAAAAAAGGGATTACACGATTAATTGTCTGAAGACAATGAGGTAAATGTATTGTTTGGCACACAGATAACGTCGATGAGATCAATAGACGTTATCTGTGTTGTTTTTATCTATTCTCCAAGTGAAAATAATGGCTCAGTCTGAAACCTTGGGGGATTGCGTTAAAATTCTTATTTTTGCATCATGAAAACATCCTCTTCCCAAACGATTGATCCTGTTGCTTCTTTA
>QWCN01005100.1_pt1 | contig 15505 bp, 18 predicted proteins | sample 1972711 | NCBI WGS metagenome assembly QWCN01 (sample SAMN09866707, study PRJNA288562) | Human gut metagenome isolate term1_stool, whole genome shotgun sequencing... | isolation source: gut | host: Homo sapiens | place: USA: California | reverse complement strand
CCTGCTTCTTCAGTGACTGTGCCTCCACCTGCTTCTTCAGTGACTGTGCCTCCACCTGCTTCTTCAGTGACTGTGCCTCCACCTGCTTCTTCAGTGACTGTGCCTCCACCTGCTTCTTCATCGTCTGCGTCTGCTCCGACACTTCGCTCAGTGCACCCATCATCTCATCCCACTTGCTTCGACTCGCCGCCACCTGACTTCTCATGCCCTCGAACGCCGACAGCAGCTGCTCCACGCAGGAGGAGAGAGGCGCCGTTCCGTCGATGGGGGCCACCCCCAGCTTTTGAATCTCCGCGCGCATGGCGTTTTCGCTCAGTTCCATCGCCCGTCGCTGCGAGCACTCCTTCTCGTACTATGCGTTAGAGAATAATGAGTTGCGATACGAGGTCCTTCAGTTCCATGAGTTGCTTCTGCAGTGATGCAATCTTGGAATTGGCGACTTCTCTGCATGTGATTTCCTGCATTCAGCAAATACCTCTGGTAGGAGTCATACACCGACAGTGACTGAGAGAATGCGGAAACCGTGGCGATTTCGGTAATCTCGTCGGGAGCGTTGTTTCTCGCCGCGGTCGACACGGATTGTGCGATCTACGCTTCATTCATCCATTCGGAGCGAACTGTGATAATGTCGTGATAATTGCACACCATGAACAGATTCACGCAATTCACCGCGCTCTCCTCAGAAGAATCATTCAGATGAAGGCATTTCACCAGCAAACTGGTATCACATGAGACACGGCTTCCCTCCTTCATGTCCACGCAGCAATCCAGCACCGAATTCACCTCGTCGTACGCAAAACGGTGTTCCGACGTGCTGTTGGCGGGAACGGAGCACATGGCTTCGCGAGGGATCTCGACGTAGTGAAAGGAAAAGCAACGGTGGTTGTTGGCTTCGAGGAAGTCAAGCGTGATGTGTTCAAAGAGATAACGGATGGAAGGGTGACGAGATTGGAAATGGCGATGTGCCTACTGTGAAGAGATGTGAATAAATGTACAGCAAGGAGAGACTCTTCCAGTGCCTCGTAGGAATGGAATGTGAAGAATGTGCAATTTAAGAGAGATGTGACCGTAATCTACACATCAGCTCGAGTTGGAACGACGACGTCATTATTCGGTGCTGTTTTGCTAAAGACTACGGATGAAGTGAAAGAATGAGCAGGACGGTCACCAGCGAGGAGATCGATCTCCTTTGCATTGTGGATGGCATTCACATACAGTCGAATGCTCTTGATGGTTTCCAAACTCGATACTGTGTATTGCAGCATTGCCTGAAACACGGATGAAAGAGAACGCTGCCTCTATGCGTTTGAGGCAATCAAAAACAACTACAAATGCATCCTCTGTGGTGCAGTGAATTAAGCAGCTATTTGGCGCACCAGCGCAACCCAACAGAGCGAGACTGCAATTCCTATGGGAACAGTCCCGAAATGTGCTCATCGTCATGTCCACAATCTGCACATCAGATCCCGATATAGAGCAAACGGAATCGGTCTCGTTCATCTTCACTCGGTAATTCGATAGGATGCTCCCCATCTTGTCAGCAAACGACGGGCATATTTCATAATCAGATGTTCTACCATTCAGTTCACGCAGGAATGGCTCACTCAATCCCATTCTCAATAATAGTCAGTGAAACGCTGCAGCCAGTACCCGCGTCAGTACGGTGATTCTCTCTACACGTGATAATCCGTCCGGAACGCTCATACAAATCAGAAGGGGCAGTGACGTCCATGAAAAGGGAAACTCAAAATGGTACTATTCAGGCCTGGAATTTGCCGACTTGCACTGAAAGGAAGCAAGGAATGACACAGTTGCTTGTTTTTGCACATGCGAAAGTCTGAGGTGTTTTGGATACTGCCCTTTCTCCTAAAAAAGAGCGCAAGGGTCGCAAAGTGGATAGAACTGCTTTTCCACCCGTGAAATTCATCTTCCTCAACTTCCTATTGTTCCTGCTGTTCGAATTCAAATCGGAGTGAGCAATGTCGATTCTCGACCTGACAATGGATTCTTCCTCGGATGAGACGGATACGCCCCCAATGCGCGCTTCCGCTCCGTTCCCCACTCTTGTTTGGATCCGTTCCCTCCTTTCATTGCGTAGAACCAACAGAGAGCCTATGGCAATCAAGGCGCGCAGCAAGCGCAGGGCCGTGGTCGAGGGAGGAGCAATGCGTACAGTTACCCGCCACTGGGGCGTGCATCCAAATCGAACTCCTCTCCGACGTCGTCTGTTGCTAGTAGCCGGTCTTCGTTATGTAAGTGGCGCGTTTTTGTTCATGTTTTAGCGGTTTACTCGAGCGATTCCGATGACAAGTTTGATCCTCTCTTAACGGAGACCGTGTTCTATCCAAATCCAGTGTCGTCTCCGCCTCCTGCACCGTCATCAACCAAAGAGCCCGATGCAAAGCCAAAGCCAGTTACGCAATCCTTTACGTCGATCCGAGGTGGAAGAAGAGGCAGACGCGGTGGAAAACGTCCCTCCAGCATGTCATCACGGCAAATCGCGGGTCAACCTCCCGAGCCGAAGAGGCCCGCCTTGCAAACCCCACCACCGGTTGTGGCGCAACCACCTGCATCCAAGCCCATTCCAGAGAAGCCCGCAGAACCGAGTGCTGTTTCTGTTTCCACTGCCAGTTCTCCTCCTCCTTCCTTTGGCTTGGGGGCAAGAAAAGGCAGAGTTTTGCGCTCCACTCCATATCCGACGCGGCTTCACACTGCTCTTCAGCAGTCGGCTCAGAAATCGACTCAGAATGCAACAGCATCATCGCAGAAGACGTCACCATTGACTCAAGTGCAACCTTCTCAAACGTCACAACCCCAAACGCAACAACCCCAAGGGAAGGCCGTGGGAAGGCGACGGGGGCAGAGGAAACCGGCTCCATCACCCGTTCTGTCACAAGATACTCCAACACCAACCGCCCCGACTGATGCGGTGGTGAGCCGTTGCGTGGCGGTCACGGCAGAACCTCTCCCACGAGTCATCGGCAACGACTACAAGGAGTTCTTGAATTGCTGCCGCTTCGTGAAGTTCCTCTCCTCCGCCTCGCAGAAGCGGGGCCTGTTCGACCTGTGGAAGGACTTCATGGCTTCCGACTCCTATCTCGCCGCGAAGAAGGCGCCGTTGGTGGTGAAGCCGAAAGCTGTCGAGAAGCCGAAGGATGAGTCCGTGATTGAGAGCAATGAGTCTTCTCTGATTGACGAGAATGAGAATGAGAATGAAAAGGAGAATGAAAAGGAGAACACGAACAAAGAAGCGCCCATAACAGAATCAAAGAAGAAGGACAACCAGCCAATCACTCCCGTTCCCATCAACCCCTCCATCTTCATCACCTCGCACCCCACGGAGGAGCCGTCCGACCCCATGCAAGCCACCGTGGTTGGGAGCATGTGCGGCTGCATCCGCACCGAAATGGACTTCTTGTCCCTTTCCCGCTACACTTCCCTCAACCACCCCGTTTCAACGTCGGCGTGTTCTTCACCCTTCACTCATAGTTCCTGGATTCCCGCCATGTTCGCCCCGGGCACGCTGGCACAGCCCTTCTTAGCCAGCCACAATCACCACTTCCTGAACTGGACCATGACGCGTCTTCATCTCTCGCTCGACTCCTCCACTGTTTCTTCGCTCTCCGTCTCTCATGAACAGGTCATTGCTCTTCTCAACACCGTGTCGGACATCATCGCGGGAAAGGAGAAGAAACGGCGGGGCAGGCCGCCCAAGACGCCCGCTCAACAGCCCGTGTTCTCCTCCGAAGAGACGCGCGTGAACAAGAACCGAGAGGCCATGGCGGTGGTGGCTGTTCTTGCCTTCGTCGCGGACCGCCTGCAGACCGCCAAGCCGACGCTGCTGCTGAGCGTGGAGATGGAGACGGCGATCAAGGAGTGCGTCCAGTCGGTGTGGCGGAAGGACACGCTGCTGTCGAGAACGCCGTCCATGTGGAAGCTCACACGGTATGAGATGGTGGTAGGTGTGTGTGGAGCGTGTGAGGGTGAGAAGGTGCTGGAGGGTATGGGAAGACAGTTCCAAGAGTCTGTGGCGTTCAGACACTTCCTGAAGTGCGTGTCGGCGAATGAGACGGAGGACATGGTGTTGGATTGTCTGCTGGTGGGTGAGGGAAGGAGATGTGAGGGATAGCTGAGCACAGATATCGAGTTCAAGACGGGCATTCTGGACAAGATGAAGACCTCCGTGAAGAAGCAGAAGGAGGTGCTGGTGATCGCGACGGAGTACGACTTCGCGTGCAAGCTGGAGAAGAAGGCGTCGAACACGCTGCTGGTGGCTTCGCTTCGTCTTCGTCACGCCTAGACGCGTTTGATGGAAAAAACAAGGAAGCTTCAATACCCCTGAAACTGTGTGAATCGCTGGTCTTCTTTTGCGAACATGTTTCCTATCACACACGGCTGCGTCGCCTTGCTCTTCGGCATAATCTGCAAGGAGTCGCAATACACCCAGTCATCCTTGCACCGAATCACCAGCTTCTTGTTCTTCTTGCAATACAGCACCGTGCCCGGCTCGTACTTCGCCGCAGCAGGCAGGAATTGGCTCGACACTCTCCCTTTCGCACCCTTCTCCTTCTCAATTGGCGCCAGTGACCGCAGGAACACCGTCTTGTCGCCCCACAGGCACCGCAGCGGGTAGTCGTAGTTCAGCGCTCGGAACAGGTTGAACACTTGCGAAGCGGTCTGGTGGGCGAAGTCCACGAAGGACAGCTCTTTCGTGATCTTGGGCGCCAACGACGTCTTGGACTCGTCCTATGCTTGATCTATGAATTCTGGATGGCACTTGCGTCAAGGGCTTAATCATGTCAATGTTGTACAGCGTGTCCATCACCGCCATGGCGCCCTCCAGCGCGAGCTGCGACGCCAGCTGGGGGAAGTGCACCAGCGGGTCGACATCCACCGTCTTCTGGCAGAGAATCTTGCCCGAATCGATCACCTTGTCATTGAGAGTAATGATAGAGACACCCGTTTCCTTGTCACCCTATACATAACTTGGCAGAAGGAGAACAACATTCATGAGCGCGTGCTGAATCGGAGCAGCGCCTCTGTACTTCGGCAAAAGGGAGGGATGCATGTTGATTCCACCGTGCTGGAAGCAGGAAATGACGTGAGGAGGAATAAAATAGCCAAAGGAGGCCACAACGCAGAGGTTGAACTCCTTATCGGCGATGGCCTTTGGCGGCTGCCACTCTCGCAATGTATGCTTCCTATTGCTCACATAGAAGAATGAAAAGCCACTCCATTTGGGGAATGACGGTATAGGGCACCTCATTCTTCTCGCAAAAGTACCGAATCGGGGACACAAGTGTGTTGTTGCTGTGCTTATCCTTCTTATCCGCAGTGCAAACGACCTACGCAGAATCGCACCGAAACAGTAATCGCACCTCCAATTTGTTCACAAGGCCGTCTTCGCGGAGATAATCGCTGTACAGAAGCTGCAACGTCGGGTTGGAGATGGAATCCGACCCAAAGAAGACAACATTCAGCGATTTCGTGGAATAGGCCGCTTTGAAAACAGCGTACCGACTGAATGCGCGGGACGATGCAACACGGAGCATTATTCTGACTGATTCACTAGCAAACCACGCCTATCCAACAAACAGGCCACTTCTTCATCTTCGCCTGCTTCATGGCTCGCTTCTTCACGCTCTTCGGGATCTTCGTCTTTCTCTTCTCCCTCTTCTGCTCCTTCACCATCTGCTTGTGCGCCTTCTTCTCCTCCTTCGTCGCGTTCTTCGATGTGTACTCCTCGTTAACCTTCTCCGCGGGCACGTCGATCGTCGCGTCAATCTCAACCGTGTGCTCGTCCAGCACCTGCGCCACCTCGTCCTCATTGTAATCTAACGCTCATCACGCGACTCATCCCCCACTCTTCTCGAACTCCTCCTCCTCTTCGTCCTCGTTCATTCCCAGCTCCTCTTCCGCCTGCTTCATCGCAATGTCAATTCCGGTCAATGCGCTGTAAAAGATCTCCTCCACGTTTCCCAGCTTCATTTCCGTGATGTCCCGCTCGATGTGGATCACCTCGAACAGGTTCTGCGGAATGAACGCCGACATGAAGATCTGCTCCTCGTTCTCGTACGTTCCCTCCTTCATCACTTCTCGCGAGTGCTCAATCGACTACAGGATGAGCAGGAAAGGGAATCATCTACGCGCTCAATGTACTCGTCGTACTCCTCCTCCTTCAGCGTGTGACGCGTCACAAAGTCAAACAGCTCGCGCGTCGTCATCACCTCCACTCCGTTCCTTCGCATCACGATCCATCACGACACCCACTTGGAGAAGTAGTCCGTCACGTTCTTGCAGTCACTACGGAGGAAGTGGAGCGCGTTCGGGTGGTCGATCTCCACGGACTGCGACACGTCGATAATCCAGATGTCCTTCTTGTAGTACAGCAAATTGTACTCCGACAGATCGCCGTGCACCAGGCGGCACTTCTGGTACATCTCGCGGAGGATCAGAATCAGGCGCTTGTACACGCGGTCGTAGCTCTTCTTCGTCAATTCCACATCCTTCAGCCGGGGAGCGGGCCATCCGTTTTCTCCAAGAAACTCCATTACGAGGACGTTGCGCGTCAAGCTGTAGGTCTGAGGAACCGGAAGACCAGCGGCATACAGACTATGCATCAGACAGGGGAATGGGAGCTACCGTCCCAGGTTTCGTCGCTCCTTCTCCGCCCACATCGCGACCATCTTTCTGGGGTTCGATTTGTTGAAGCCGTGGCGAAAACGGTAGTCACCCGCAATATAGCGCTCGCGGTCCTTGAAAACCAGAATGGACGTTTTGTAAATCTTCACCGCAAGCTCGATTCCCTCTGCGCCACGCGCATGATACACGTTGGCCTAGCAGTGAATATGATGTTGTTACGGTTACCTCCTTTCCCGTGCTCACGCAGCCGTTGATTTCCGTCAGGAGTCCTCGGTTCAGCATCTGGTACAGGATGAAACGGGTTCTGGGATCCATCACATTCTCTGTCGTGGCGCGGTCATCACGTCCGGTGTGGCGATTTCTATCCGTAACACGCGGACCCCAATCACCACTGCTTTCCCTCCTCTTCATCGGCAAGATGCTTGCTGATGGCCGCTTCCACCTTACTCGACGCAGAATACTCCGTCATGAAGCCTTTTGTGAAAACAGTAATAGTTCCGTTCCGGGTTTTATTTTGCATATTTGTGCTTTGCATATGTCGTCCACCAGACCGTTTTTCTTTCAGTGCAGTGTGTGTACCATTTCGCTGCCCGTCATCTACCAAGGCAGGGCTCCTCCGTTTCTTCCTGGTGTGCAGTACTTTATTAAACGGGATGCATTACAAGTAGGTACAAGGAGGACGTCTTCATTATGGAAGAGCAGTCCAACGACAGCATTCCTGTAGCAGTGGGTGGCATTTGCTCCGAGTGTGGGAAGCCGTGCTGCCTCCAGCCGTCGTGCAGTGTGATTTCCTCTGAAGATGGGTTTGCAACATATTTATGGGTTGATTTGTAGAAAACGGTACTGTACAAAGCACAAGCATTAATTGGTATCCGCGGGGGGCTTCTCTGCGGGCTTGATGGCTGGGAGACGGAGTTGGAGGAACCGTTCTCCGCCGATGACACGAAGAAGAGGGCTCTTGTATTCGTGAAGCAGCAGATACAGGTGATGTGTCTTTCGGAACATGTCCGTCTTTATTGCAACCACAACCAGGTCAAGAATGGTCTGGGAGAGGAGGATCGGTCCCATGTACCCAATGTCGTAGATTCGGCAGTCCTCCGTGGGGAATCCCGCCACACATTGCTGATGGAAGGCGTGCATTTGCGGCACGACCACAACCATGCACAGAAGACTCACGCACTAGGGATTACAGCGAGAAGGGAGTGGGACAGCAAGCAGGAGGCATAGAATACAAAAGAGCTGCACCAAAACGAGGAAGTGATTCACTAAGAAGTAGCATCCGAGGATACTACATGTTAGATGTGAAGTGTGGAGGGTACAGAAGCAGTGGACAGATGCCATTCAAGAGCATGATGAGGATGGCTGGGTATGCGAAGGAGTTCTCTTGTTTCCACCAAATTCCAACATACACGTTTTGTGCAATGATCCAGAGCTGTGAATTACGGGAAAGGAATGGATTGACGATGTTCACTGCGGCAATTCGGTAGCATCGCTTTAACGATTCCTTTGTATCCTCCAAAAGAGTGGGAAGTGTTGTATTCATGGGAAGAAGGATAGATTTTCGAGAATGAGGGCGAAGATGTCAAAGTGGGTTAGGGACTTGCAATCCGTCCACTTCCAGTTCGAATAGCGCTTAACAAAAACAGCACAGCTAGAATACACTACACTTCCTCCACATGCATCTCCTCCAACTTCTGCTTCTTCAGCAACTTCCTCTCTTCTCTGTTCGCACGCTTCTTTGCATCCGCACTTGTATCCAAATCACTCTCGGAATACCGACTCTGACTCGCGATTTCGTCAAAAGCCGTTAGCAATTCCTTCAATCTCCAGTAGTAGCCCCTAACCCATCACAGCATGCAGTCACACAAACTCCTTATCGCGAACGGCAAACTGAATGCATTCATAGTCAAAAGGACGGTTGCACCGCTTCGCAATGTCCATGCTGCGCAATGTCTACTCTTCAACACAAGGAAAGGAAGGAACGAGATTGGTGATGAAGTCCTTCAGCAGCTCGTCCATCACCTGGATGGAGCCCTCGTAGGGCTCGATGCTGTCGCCAAACCCAAACATCATTTCCGCCACTACCCTCATTATACTCCCTTCCAACATCCTACGGTTGTCCTTGAAGCTGATGTTCTTCAGCGAATACAAGGAATAGTCTTCTTCGTCTCCCTGATCGTGCATCACGGAACTCCCATACGGAGAAGGGAATGCCATTGGGTTTCGGTCCATTGCTTCTTCCTCGCTAGTACTTATTACTTGTCAAGAAAGAAATGGCTCTTTCAAAATCAGCGTTGTTTTTGGCATGGAACATAACACGCAATAACTCATTGGATCTTGCTCCTTTCTTGCTAATCTTTCATGAGTGCAGAGACCGTGGATGACCGTTCTCCGGGAAGGTGGGTTTCGAGTTGTCAGAAATGCCTCAACTACCTGTACTTGGATGAGAAAGAGTATCAAAGTTGGCTTTGGGACATGAATAATAATGCAAAGGATTTATCAAGAAGTATAACAAGAGTCTGGTTAGCCTTTTCACCAGTCTGGGACATGTCTTTGAAAACAATGAGATGAACTTGTCGATGATCGACTTCTTCGAGTGTTTGTAAGTGTCAAACAGTATAATGAAAGAGTAGGAGCAAACTCACGGGAATTGACTTTCCGCTCTGTTCTACCTGTTTGGAAATGGTGAAGAAGGAACACATTAGGTGCTGATCTGGTTCAGGACTTAGGGGATAGTGGCTTGACGAAGGACAAGAATGTGGGCTACGTGCTGGAGCGTCTGATTGGTGCGATGACGGTGCAACAGAAGATGATGCAACAAGAGCAGAACACAATGGAGGAACTGTCTCCGAACGGGAATGAAGAGGAGCACACAAAAGGAGAAACAACGAAGAATCAAAATGAAGTAACCATTTCCAGTTCTCCTCACAGACAGCTTCAGAAGGAAAAGGAGGAGTTGTCCTCGGCGATTCAATCGCTGCGCGAGGACTTGGCCTCCGTGGAGCGAGAGAAGATGGAGCTGGAGGAGGTGCAGGCCGAGCTGGAGCGACTGCGAGATGCCATGAACTGCGTGTCGTCCGAAATCGGGCTGACTTTGGGCATGCACAGCGGCGAGACGAACCGTGCGGTGGAGAAGGCGGAGAAGGACGCGGAGCTGCTGCGGCTGCTGAAGGGGTGCAACCCGCTGAACGACGCGTTCAACATCTGGTTCGACCGCGAGGCGATCACGGTGAACGGGATGAAGTTAGCGCGCGTGGGCAATCAGGTGGGGGACAGAAGCAGGAGTGAGGGTCAGATCGACTGGAACAGTGTGAACGGCGTGCTGGGCGAGCTGTTGCAGGTGGTGGACGCGCTGCACACGCTGTACGGGAAGCGGTATGGGCAGATCGTGCTGAAGCCACAGGGCGCGGCTAGCGAGGTGATCGACCTGGCGCAGAAGACGTCGTACAAGCTGTGCGGGCGTGGGCGTGGCGTGAGGCGTAGGTGCTTCAACCCGAAGGGCGGGAACCGCAAGCTGTTCCAGCAGGCGTTGCATCTGCTGTTGGAGTGCGTGTGAGTGGAGAGTGTGAGGGATAGGGAGGTGAAGGTGCTGGTGGCGCACTGCGCGGAGAAGTTCAAGGTGGAGATGAAGTACCCGATCCAGCAGGACGCGGTGAACGGATGCGTGGGGGTGGAGAGCGGGGATGAGGATTAGGACTTTTTGTGTGGAGACTACGACGTGTGGTGCAAGGCGGTGCGGTACCTCGCGATCGACATCAAGCAGCTGATTGTGTACTCGAGCTCGGCGATTATCTGTTTTGCTAAGAAGTGAGTCGTTTTGTCCTGTTTGCTGCATCAATCGTTGTTTTGGAAGGATACAATCAGAGCGGCATGACATGTGCTGAGAGCCAAAAGCGTTCAGCATCAATCAAATCCCGTTTGTGTATACTATGCAACCGCAGCCGCAGCAAGCCTCTTTGGATGCCCCTCTCGGTAGGAGTGTTCTATCCATGATTTAGGTAGTAGATCAGATCATTGCTCAGCAGAAGAAGAGTCCGGTCGAGCAGCCTGCAGTGAATGTATCCACGCTCGGAGACTCGATAATGAATAGAAGCCAGCAGCGGAGCAGCCCGCCCAGCCAAAACGCACGAACAATCGGCGGAATCGCAGAAATAGTCAAAACTCTCCCAAGACGGCTCCGAAGAGTGGAAATACTGCCAATACGGACCAAAAGAAGCCTGTTGTGAATCCGACCGGAGTCGTTAAGGGCGTTGCGCAGGGAAAGACCAATTACCAGAGGGGACAAATAGCCGACCCGGTGACTATTAAGATGCCTCTATACGGAGGGGCGAGAAATGGGAATAGACAGACTGTGAAGCAGCCCTTGAACAATCAGCGCAACGAGAATCTTCAAAGTGTAGCCACCAGCAGACGGCAAAAGCAACGAGTAATGAAAGCTACGAATTCTCGTCATTCGAAGCTTCCGGTTGACGAAAACACGACTGTCATTTTGGATCGTCAGCAACGGACGAAGACAATCGTGGTGAATGCTCCCTCTCCCAGGCCTCAGAGAGAGGCGCGTGTTCGTCAGCCGACTGGAATGAACACACACGGGTAGGGATGATGAGTGGGTGTGAGCGGTAGATACCAGACGATCGTGGCCTATCCGCAGGGGCAACGCGCCGCTCCCCTGAACCAGTCCGTTCCTGTGATCCACAGAAAGAGCACTGGATTCTCCGTGGGTTCATTCTTCTTGTAGTTTGGTTGTTAACAATCTGTTTCTTGTCGTCAACTAGTTCGTATAGAGGATGTAAGCGGTTACACTGCATCATGTTGGGAACAGTTTCTGATCCCTCGTTGTAGAATGAGCAAGAACAACGAGCCCGCAACGTCCACTGATTTGGTGGTTGCCGATATGGAAAGAAACATGGCTGTCGTTGTAAAAGTGGGAAATTTCGGTATTATCGCTAACGGATAGGAAGATGTGGATGAACCGCCCCGCACATCCAGTTTGAAGGCTCCCAACTTGGAATTGATCGGTCACAAGGTGATTGCAATGTAATGAAGAGTGAACGCATAGGACGCCGTGTTTTCGGTGCGATTCTCCCCCGATGGGCAGCATTTGGCGACGGCGGGCATGGATTCTAATATATTCTTATGGGACGTGTACGGAGAGTGCGAGAACTACGCGTTGTTGCAAGGACACAAGAATGCGGTGCTGGAAATATGCTGGAACTGGGACGGAACGCAGGTGTGCTCCGCCAGCGCAGACAGAACGGTGGGCATCTGGGATGCGGCGGTGCCCTTCCATTTCGTGAAGTAATGCCTAGTACGGAAAGCTAATTCGGAAGCTGAAGGGCCACGCCTCCTTCGTGAACGGAATCGACGCCTCCAAGAAGAGCGACAATCTGGTGCTTTCCTGCGCCGACGACTGCACCTGCAAGGTTTATTCCTCTATTAAGCTTCACTCTAGCTGTGGGACAGCCGAAGTGGCGACGTGGTGAAGACCATTCCGCATTCCTTCCAAGTGACGTCCTGCTGCTTCAACGAGGACACCACGCAGATCATCACGGGTGGCCTCGACGGCATCATCCGGGTAGCGGCCTCTCCCGCCTGCGAGCGTAGATATACGAGATGGCCACCTTCACGCCGTCCATCGTACTGCCCCAGCTCCCCGAGTTAATCACGGGAATCCGCCTCGCGCCCGACGGCGGCTACCTGTACCCTTCTGTGGGTGAGGTGAGATGTAGACTGAGCCACTCGCTGGACGCGGGGCTGCGCGTGTGGGACATCAACGCGTTCTTCGAGGGCGAGAGCCGCTGCGTGAAGTTGATGCGCGGACACACAGTGGGCGTGGCGCGGGCGTGTGAGGCGTAGCAGGGAGCCAGCGGGAACCTGCTGCGGTGCTCGTGGAGCCCCGACCTGTCGATGGCGAGCTGCGGGAGTGGCGACGGGTTCGTGTACGTGTACGACACCACCTCGCTGGCGATCAAGTGGGCGAGGGACGAGGGGATGAGGCGTAGGTACCGCCTGCCGGGCCATCGCAGCATCGTGAACGACGTGGACTTCCACCCGATCGAGCCGATCATCTGCTCGGTGAGCAGCGACCACTCCGTGATCATGGGCGAGATCCTGCCGTGGCGTGTTTGTGGAAAACAGAAGAGCGATATACACACACATAAGCTATTGCAGAGTCAGGTCATTAAAAACAATGTCCTGCGAGGAAAAGGACGAAGAAAACAAGGTGTCGGAATAATCAAGTCGAGGGATTAAGGAGGCTATGGGTAAGGGAGAAGAAGGAGACTCACGAGATGGAACGCTGTACAGTTGCTCTCGACCACATACAATGGTACATGAAACAGAACGAGGACGTCTAGCTGTGGAGTGGGACCCCACACGATGAAGGGGCGAACCCACAGAGGATGAAGAATGGAGTAGTTGACTCCGATTCTCGTTATGAGAGAGAATATGACTGCGGTCAAACATGTCAGAATAAACTGGAGTAGGGATCTGAGATGGAAACGAACAAGAGATAGCAGGGGAAGCACTATCACAGCCATTCCCCTTTAGAGGAGACGAACACTTATTCAACTCTGCGTTGAGATGGACGTCTTCGAGTTCAAACGAGGAGTTACCATATTGGATGAAGTGGGGATGAGTATCATCAGCATCGCGAATCCCATCAATTCTACTGCCTAGATAGCGCGCGACTGTAGGATCCACTTCACCGGGAGAGGTACTATCTACATTGGAGATGGGTCCATCCAAGTGCCCAATGTGAGCCGAATCGGAAGAAACGTTGGCACGGCCATGCATGACAAACGAAAGAAAGCAAATTCGAGGGAGAGGTTCAGACAAGAACGGAAAGAGTGAGAATGGAATAGAAGGGTTACTTCAACGATTCGTATGTGCGAATCACTTTGAATTCAAAAGTAGCGTGTAGCAACGGGTGTAGGAACGGTCTGAGGGAGTGATGAGTTGATTAGTTCAATACCTCTTTCCTGGGCCTATCGTGCTGTTCTTTACGAGTGTACTTTATATTCAAGGTATTGCCGATGAAAACCTCAAAACCCAAGTGCATCGTTCAAACCACTAAAACGATTTCCTATTGTATTCAAAATGTAAATCCTCTTGTTTGTTGAAGAGAACACCTTGTTTCCAGCAGTGATTCACAACAGGGAAAAGTGGAAATTGGGTTAAAGGTGGCATGTGTCCGTATCATTTTTCCTATAAGGGCCCATGCCTCTTGCTGCCATCCATATAATTCTTGAAAGGAGCAAAAATGAAATCGATTTCTATGGCTTTGTCCTTGCTTGCTCTTACTGTTGGCGATGAGGTGACTCCCATGCCGATTACTCCCGCTCCCTACCAGAACCATTTCGATATTGTCGGTGTGATTTCCCTTCTGGTTTTCTACGCGATCGTGCTCGGTGTTGGTGTGTGGGCCAGCAAGAAGCAGAAGGCCGATACGGCTGTGGAGCTGGCTCTTGCCGGAAGAAACTTCAGTGGTCTGATGGGTATTATTACGATGGTCGCTACGTGGGTGTGCGGAGGCTACCTCTACGGTACCACGCAGGGAATCATGACGAAGGGTTCTGGTCTGGCTTGGACGCAGGCTCCCTGGTGCTATGCTGTGTGCTTCTTCTTCGGCGCCATCATCTTCGCTGATAAGATGCGTTCCAAGGAGTACATGACCATGTTCGACCCCTTCTCCGAGAAGCTGAAGAAGTGGATGGTCGCTCTCCTGTACCTGCCCGCTTGTCTGGGAGATGTGTTCTGGATTGGCATGGCGCTCTCTACTCTGGGCGCTTGCCTCTCCGTCCTGATTGGCGTGGACCCGGTGGTGGCTATTCTCGTCAGTGCCGTGTGCTCCTGCTTCCTCGCCTTCATCGGTGGCATGTACTCCGTTGCTTACACGGATGTCGTGCAGCTGGTGATTATGTTCATCTGCTTGTTCATCTGCATTCCCTTCGTGGCCACGAACGACGCTGTCGGCGACATTAGCAAGAACACCAGCGACTGGCTGGGCAGCATTGCGGGTCAGGACGCCGGAATCTGGGCGGATTCCGCTCTGCTGATGATCTTCGGAGGCATCCCCTGGCAGGTGTACTTCCAGCGCGTCCTCTCCAGCCGCTCCGTGAAGGACGCCAAGGTCATGTCCTACTGGTCTGGTGTGGGCGCTCTGCTTTGCGCTATTCCTCCTGCGCTGATGGGCATTTACGGAACGACTGTGGACTGGAGCAAGTACGCCGAGGTGGGTTCGATGGAGGGCAAGGAGTCCTTCGCGCTGTCCTACATCATCAAGTACCTGACTCCGAAGGTGGTTTCCTACCTGGGTCTGGGCGGCATTGCTGCTGCCACGCTGTCCCCCGCTGATGGCGCCTACCTGGCCTCTGCCACCGTGTTCACCATCAACGTGTACAAGCCCCTGTTCCACCCCAAGGCGTCGGAGAAGGAGATCACGGTGGTGGCGCGTATCACGATGATCGTCATCTGCGTGCTGGGCACCATTCTGGCCATCACCGCCAAGAGCGTGTACGAGCTGTGGGTGCTCACCTCCGACTTCGTCTACGCGCTGCTCTTCCCTCAGCTGCTGCTGGTCATCTACTGCAAGAAGGTCAACACCTACGGCTCTCTGGTCGGTTTCGTCCTGGGCGCCATTCTTCGCTTCGGTGGTGGTCAGGTGTTCAACCTCCCCAAGTTCCTGCCCTACCCCGACTGGTTCCCGTTCCGCACCTTCGCCATGATCGTGGCTCTGGTCAGCGAGTACCTTGTCTCTGCTCTCTTCTACCACATGATCGTGACCAAGGGAAAGAAGGGTTGGGACTTTATGGGTGACTACAAGACGGAGCTTTCTGTGAAGCCTGCCGCCGCTCCCTCCCCT
>QWCN01004227.1_pt1 | contig 15547 bp, 17 predicted proteins | sample 1972711 | NCBI WGS metagenome assembly QWCN01 (sample SAMN09866707, study PRJNA288562) | Human gut metagenome isolate term1_stool, whole genome shotgun sequencing... | isolation source: gut | host: Homo sapiens | place: USA: California | reverse complement strand
CTATCAAACGAGGTGTCAGGAGCCATACAATGCTTCTGGCACCTTTTTTGTAGATTTTTTGTGAATTTGATTAAAAAGTCCTTGACAATTTGTCTCTGGTGTTGCGAAGTTATAAGTCGAGTCTAAAAGATTCTCTGTCGGTGCTAAAGTTAAAGCGGGATGCACACCCTGAACTGTTTGAGTCGGATGGTAGTAGTGATTCAAGCAAGAAAACTTTTTTGGATGCGTTGTATGAAGAAGGTATTATTCCTACCTATTCATTTCCCAAAAATGTTGTCAGCACATATATTTCCGATATAAACGGCAAAGTGAAGTATCAGGTGGAGCGAGGCTTAGATGTAGCTATCGGCGAGTATGCTCCTGGGCGAGCAATTGTTGTAGATAAAACGACTTATCAAATTGGAGGCTTGTATTATCCAGGCGGTGGCCGGACTGAACAAGCGGCTTATTCTCCGGCCAGGGCTTTTATTCAAGATGCGAGCTACTGCAAGAACATCTCTACCTGCACTGAATGTGGATGGTTCGGATTAGATGAGGATCATCCGCATAAATGCCCGTTTTGCGGGAACGACAAGCTTACGCATATGCTTCCTATGCTACGCCCTTGGGGATTTGCGCCTCGCGACGCCAAGGCAATAGAACAAGCCCAATTAAGCGAAGAGTATACCGCAACACAACAGCCCCTTTATTCTACATTGCCTGATGCTGACGATGTTGTAGCTATTAAGGAATATTCCAACACTAAAATGGCGGTGCGCCCAAATCAGCGAATCATCATGCTCAACAAAGGCATTGGAGATAAAGGCTTCACCATCTGTTGCGACTGTGGTGCAGCGATGCCTGGTGATGATCCATCTGTACTCAAAGATATCATGCGGCCTTATAGATCCAAGTTTCTTAGAACCCGCTGCAAGCACAATGAAACAAAGAATGTCAATCTCGGATATGACTTTATTACAGATATGCTTGTGCTGGAAATTGCCTTGGATCGACAGCAAGTTAGCATGGACCTCGCAAAAAATTCTTGGTTAAATCGTGCGGGACAGTCTCTTGCAGAAGCACTACGCTTGTCAGCATGCCAAGAGCTCGATATTGAGTTCACTGAGCTTGTTACTGGCTTTCGTGTTAGGCAGAATCAGAAGGGTGACTTTATTGATATTTATCTCTACGACAGCCTTTCAAGCGGTGCAGGCTATGCCGTTAGCATTGAAGCATCTATCCAACAGTTGCTGATTAAAACAAGAGAATTGCTGAGTAGTTGCACCTGCGATAGTGCTTGTCATAAGTGTTTGAAGCACTATCGGAATCAATATGTCCATGGATTGCTTGATCGCAGCGCTGCGCTTGATTTGCTGACATGGGCAGAGAAAGGGGTTCGGAGTCCAATGCTCCCTGTCTACGAACAAAGAAACTTACTGCAATCCGTAGAACAGATACTTCAATTCTCGGGGGTACATATTGATTTTAACCACGAACCTATTGAGGCAAAGAGTTTCCATGGCAAAAAGAGGATCGTAGTATATCCCGCAATGTGGGCGAGACCCGCCGAAAAAAATACAGTTTTTGTGAGCGACTCCTATTTAAAATACGCAAAACCGTATGCATTAAAAACTATCGTAGACGGGCTGTAAAGAACGGTAACCGCGATGCTTTAGCATCGCGGTTACCGTTCTTTGTGGTGGAATTTGTGTTAGAGATAATGAGGAGGTATTGCCAAAATGCAAAGGTGCAACTTTTGAGATTGTATTTCAATCGTCAAAATCATCCCGCTGCATGGCTTCATCAATGGCACGGTTGATGTAGGCATTGACGGATTCCCCCTGCTGCGCCGCATGCGCCTGAATGACATCTTTTTTTCCTTTGGGCATACGGAGTTTCACCTCATCATAGTTGCTTTTTACGTACTTGTTTACCGCACGCTGCTGCGCTTTTGAAACAGCCATAGTCTCCTCCTTGCCCCATATTCCTTGTCTGATATTCTAAGCGAAAAATATACTGGGGGCAATATAAAAACTGCACATATATTGACCTCAATATTCGTGGAAACTCACTATTGTATATTGTCCCCAATATGCTATAATGTGAATAGAAAAAAGAACAACGGCAGCTTTGAGGAGCGCCAACTCCTCAAAGCCTGCGCAGGTGGTATCAGCACCTACACAACGGACGAATCCGCACCGCTTGGGGTTATTATACCCGTTTGACCCCAATTTTGCAAGCGGAATCCGGTCTATTTGTCATACGCATGACACCGTGTAGTGCCTCGGCCTGCACGGTGTTTCTCTTTTCTCATTTCACCGAAAGGAGGAAAGCGCATGAGTCAAGATCACATTCCGTTTCCGGCGTCATGTTCTACGTCCCCGGCTCATAGGCTGTGGCGAGGGGGAATGAACATGGAAGTCAAGCACACCCATCCGCAGTATGAGGATCCGCAGGCGCGGCAGCAACAGATGAAGGACGCCTACACTGCCTGCATGGCGAAGCTGCGGGCACTGCGGGCAGCCCAGCGGGAAAAGACCGCATGAAGACGGACGCGGTATACGCCCGCCAGTCCGTGGAGAAAAAGGACAGCCTGTCCATCGCGGGGCAGATCGACCTGTGCCGCCGCACGGCGGGCAGTGGGGAGCTGCGGGTCTACAAGGACGCCGGTTACTCTGGAAAGAACACCGAGCGCCCCGCCTTCCAACAGTTGATGAAGGACATCCGCGCCGACCGCATCGGCACGCTGTATGTCTACCGGCTGGACAGGTTCTCCCGTAGCGTGGCGGATTTCGGCCAACTGTGGGAGGTGCTGCAGGAGCACCATGTGGAGTTCGTGTCGGTCAACGAGAACTTCGACACCAAGACGCCCATGGGACGGGCTATGCTGCACATCATCATGGTGTTCGCCCAGCTGGAGCGGGAGACCACCGCGGAGCGCGTACGGGACAACTACTACCGCCGCGCGGCACTGGGCGCATGGCCGGGAGGTCCAGCGCCCTACGGCTTCGACAATGGCCGGGCCCGGGGGCGGGATGGCCGGGAAGTCCCGTCCCTTATCCCCAACGACAAAGCGGCGGTGGTGCAGCGAATCTTTCAGGAGTACGTTGCGGAGGGCATGTCGCTGGGGCTGCTGGCCCGCAAGCTGACCGCCGAGGGTATCCCAGCCCCCAAGCGCGCCACATGGGACAACGTGACGCTGTCCCGCCTGCTGCACAACCCCGCCTATGCGATGGCGGACGAGCAGGTGCGGCTCCACTATCTGGGGCAGGGCGTGGAGGTCACCAGTCCGCCGGAGGCCTTTGACGGCGTACACGGTGTGCTGCTGGTGGGCAAGCGGGAGGCCAACGCGCGGAAGTACACCAAGACCGAGAACCATCGGGCGTCTGTGCTGAACAGCGTGGGCATCGTGCCATCGCCGCTGTTTCTGGCGGTGCAGGCAAAGCTGGCTCACAACCGTCAGGTAGGTAACAGCGGCAAGGGCAAGCACACATGGCTCTCCGGCCTGCTGAAGTGCGCCAAGTGCGGCTACAGCCTGTCCGTTGTGGTGGACAAGTCCTATCGCTATCTGGCGTGCAGCGGGCGGTATAATATGAACCGCTGCGACGCCGCCATCCACGTCAAGCTGGCGGAGTTGGAAGCGGTGGTGCAGACGGAGATCGAAAAGCTGCTGACTCAGTGCCCGCAGGAGCCCGTTGTGCCGAAGCCGGAGGAGGACAGCTATACCCAGCGGCTGCTGGAGCTGGATCGCCGCGCTGAGCGCCTGATGGACGCCTTTGCCGAGAGCGAGGATTTGCCCGCGTCCTATCTGCAGAAAGCGCTGGGGAAGATCGAAAAGGAGCGCGAAGCGCTCCGGCAGGCCCAGCGGCGTGAAGCAGGCCGCGTTCCGCTGCCGGAAAAGCTGGTGTTCAGCGAGTTGTCCTTTGAGGAGAAAAAGACCGTGGCCGCCCAGTTCATCCGCCGCATTGAGGTGGCGGAGGACAGCGCGGAGATCATCTGGACGGTGTAAATCTAAATTGATACAAAAGAGGAGTAACCATTATGAACGACGAACGTAAAGCAACTATTGAAGTAGACATGACCGACGACGAGTGGATCGAACTGTTGTGTCTGTGTGAGGAAATCAATCTGCCGCCGGGGGATCTGGCTGTGGCATTCTGTCAGGAGGTCATCCGGCAGCAGGCGCTGCTGCGTATTATCGCCGCCGCTGTTCGCGCCGATGTAGCCAATCAACTCAACCGATAACAGGAGGAATTGCACCTATGAAAATCGAAAACAAGACTCCCATTGCGGAGGAGATCATCCGCAACAACCCTACCGGTTATGGCCTGTTTGCCGGAATCGGGGACAACTTCAACAGCGTGGCCCAGGTCATCTGTGAGCTGATGGACGACGCGGTTTCCAACCTCCACGCCAACAAAGACGATCCTGAACTGTCCATGACGGTAGTGCTGTCGTTGGAAAACCTGGGCGATGCGGTGGAGATCACTGTGACAGACGGCGGCTCGGGCATTGCAGACCTCAGCAGTGCATTGACCATCGCATGTCGGGATGGCGCGCAGACGCCGCTGAACGAGCACGGTTTTGGATTGAAGCACGCATTGGCCTCCTGCGACAGCAGTCCTGACCAGAAGTGGAGCATCCGCACCCGCACGAAGAACGACGCCGCGGCAAACCAGTACCGCGAGGTCAAGGCGCCATATTCCATGGGCACATCTGAACTGGACAAGCCCATGAAGGTGCGTTTCTATTCAGGTACGGGTGATCTGCCCCACCCCACTGGCACATCGATCTCCGTCCGCTGCCCTATGGCGAAGTTCCGGACGGTGAAGCCCGACCGTAAGGCAGCGCCCTCCGACTTCCACAATCTGGTGCGGTATATCATTGAGGAACTGCGGTACGTCTACGCGGGCATTCTGGCAAATACATCCATCACCATGGAAGTGGTGGAGATTAGCGGCAGCGAGGAAACGCAGCATACGCTGACGCCGCTGCTACCGGTGTGGGAAGAGGGCAGCGTAAAGGATTACGGTGAGATCCCCTGCAACCTGGGCGGCGGCCCGCTGACCATCCGCTGTAAGTACGGTAATATTCTGAAGAACCCGTCCAACGCTATCTACTATAAGTGCAACATGGAGTCCAGCGGCGTGGAGCTTCGTATCAACGGACGTACTATTGAGCACGGAATGTTTGATCGCGTCTGGGGCGAGGCCATTCACCCCAGCCAGAACCGCTTTTTGGTGCAGGTGGATCTTATCTCGGACAACCCCGCCGCGCTGCCCGCCACGAAGAACACGAAAACTTCGTTCTGTGAAGCGGATCCGCGCCTGAAGAACCTGCTCAGTTGGATCGCCTCCTACGTCCCCGCCCCGGCAAAGGATGTGGACTCGATGGAGCTGCGGTACGTCAAGGAGCTGACTGCCAAGCGGGAGAAGCACCCTACCGCCCTGCGGGTGAGCCGTGAGGAGCCGGTGTTCCAGAAGATCGGGCTGAAGGCCAAGGTCGATCTGTTCGTGGGCTACATCGACCGCGTGACCATCTACGAGGCCAAGGCCGGCAAGACCAAGGCGCTGGACTTATACCAGCTCCGCATGTATGTGGACGGCTGCGCGCTGGACAACAAGCCGGTGGATGAGGCTGTGCTGATCGCCAAGCACCACTCGGCGGAGGTGAAGGAGCTGCGGGATATCCTGAACACCCTGACCGCACCTGATGGACGTCCCTACAACTTCCGGCTGGCTACATGGGATGAAGAGGGCATCGTGATCCGCCAGAGCGCGTGAGAACAGCCGGGGAAAAGTGTGCAATGATTGCACACTTTTCCAAAGGAAGGTGAGGTATGAACGTAAAAGAATTGATCCTGAGCCAGCCTGCGGCGGGTATTGCCGCCGCGCTGGTTGACCGACTGGACATTGAACCCGGCAAAAGCTCTATGACTCTCTCCGCGAAGCAGAGGAACTGGACAAACTCCCGCCGGAGGAACGGACGAAACACTTCTTCTCTGCGGAGAAGGTCTTTGCCGAACTGGGTATCCCTGAACCTTCCGAGGAGGAACGGCAGGAAACGCATTGGCAGATGTGCAGGGAGATGCTGTTCAACAGTCTGAGAACGTATCGGATGCTGGAAAAGTACATGAAAACGCACTGAACAGAGGAGGCCATCGGCTATTTGTCGATGGCCTCCTTTGTCCGTCAAACATGGTTCCTGTCGCATTGCGTAATGTTTCCAAAAATATTCGCATAAATTAACACGAAAGTTTCGTATAAATTTGCAGATTTTTACACGAATGTTCAGCGCCGTCACGCATGCACCCTATACTTCACACGGTTTCCATATCGCGTTGAGGTCAGCAGGCCCAGATGCTCAAACTTCAGCACAAAGCTGCGGATGGTGGCATAGGCGGCGTTGCCGAAGTCCTTTTCCAACTGCTTGGTGGAGAACTCAGCTTCCCCATACGCGGACAGGACGAAGCTCCACAGCGCTTTCTCTTTCTCCGTGACCTGCCCTTGCGACAGCGCGGCCTGAAACGCCTCGGTCGTCCGGCGGGCAGGGAGCACTCCGTTCAGCTTGTGATACACATTTTCAATGAAATACACTAGAAACGGCGTTACGTCCAGCACGCCGCTGATGTGGGCATTCTCCTCCACCAACGTGTAGGCGTCGTAATACCCCTTGCGGCTCTTGTTGACGTACTCAGACAGCGGCACGAACAGGGCGGAGGAATACCCCTGCTGTACCAGATACCACAGGTGCATCAGCCGCGCCATTCTGCCGTTGCCATCAAAGTAGGGGTGCAGATAGGCGACATAGAAGTGGATCAGGGCCGCTTTCAGCAGGTCGTTGCTGTCGGATTCTTCATGGATGAAGCGCACCAGTTCGCCCATGCGCTCCGGCAGCTGCTGCCACGGCAGTCCGGTATGCTCTACCTTGGAGCCGACCACATACACGCTGTCGTGCCGGTAGAAGCTGCCGGGGCGCAGCCGGTCTTCCTCCGGCAGATAGGCACCGATGGCAGTCTCATACAGATGGTGGATGGATGATTCGGTGATCCTGTTGGCGGGATCGCTGATGAATTCCAGCCCCTTCTTCATGCCATAAATACGGTTCTCGCTTTCATCTGCCGGAGCAAAGCCGGACAGGATCTTGCGGACACTGTCGCGGGAGAAATCCACCTGCTCAATGGTGAAGGTGGAGATGATCTCCTCCTCCATGGCCTTCGCGCCGTAAAGCTGCGTGCTGCTCTGCGGCGTCAGCAGGATCCGGGCGGCAGAGAGATGCACCTGCGCGACACTATTCAGATAGACAAGGGCCTGCCCGGAAAAGTCCTTCAGCGGCAGCGGATGATAGAAACCGCTTTTCAGCAGCGAAACAAATTCCCCCATATCCGCCTGCGGATATTTATAGCCCAGCTTCTTCAAGTCCAGCACACTTTTATCCGACAGCATTTTGGTAAACAACGCAGCGTCCATATAGCACCTCTTGTTGATATTAAATAGTATCAGTTTATATCAGTATACAGGAGTGTTTCCGGAAATTCAAGAGGAAATACCGTCACAGGCTGAAGAACATATTTGCCTGTATGCAAGATGCCTGATTGCGGTAATTTTATTTTTTAGCATTGGCGCACTTTTTGAATTGTGCTATAATATAAAAACTGAATGAAAAAGCTGCATGAGATCACCTAAACGAATCATAGGAGGAAAATATGTTAAACAGATATTTTAAAGTTGACTGTAATAACAGCTTGGATTTTATGTATGCGAACATGGCAGTGAAGAATATTTATTTTGCACTAATATCATTAGACTACATTTTTGACCCCGACAAATATAATGTAGGCGTTTATCATGATGAGCACGCCTACTACTTTTTTCACATTCAAAGTCTCCTGACTGCATGTGGAAACATATCGAACGTATTTTATAATACAAACGGATATAATGGCCGACGATCCACTGAACGTTGCCGAAGACTGCGCGATATGCTTGGCATCAAAAAGACAGATTATCCTCTCATATTTCAAAAAGAGGTGCGAAATACCAACGAGCACTTCGATGAACGATATGAAGAATTCGGGGGAAATTTGGGGGACTATAATTTGTTGGATAACAACACAGATCCTTATATGCAAGCTGTAATAAAAGCCAACCCGCACTTAAGGACATATGATAAAGAAAACCATATTTACTATACATTTGTACGCAGCAAAGGAGGATTTAAAAGAGCTGAGTATAATTTAGACGAATTACAAAGCGAATTGGAGAAAATGATGCACAGAATCAGCGAAAATTCTCTTTTCAATTCTGCGTGGGTAACCGAGATATCAACAGAGAGTGTTGAGTAATTATTACACAAAGCAGATGGGGGCAATGTAAATCACAACTCATAAAACGGACGCCAGATCACCGGCGTCCGTTTTCTCTATCTTGTACTTATAGCGGAGTTTTCTACATTTGCGCACAACCCCTCAAATTTGACCTCTCCCGCGCCTGAATTGCCTCAAACCACCCCGTTTACAGGTCAAATTTTTGGCTGATGCGCATTTCAACAAAAACAGAAAACCTTTGCGCCGCAACGGCTTTAAGTCATTTCCGGTTGCTCCACATCCCATTGGATAGGCTCCATCCCCAATGATCGCACGGCGGAGATCACATGGTCGTCATACTCGCCGTAGGGGCAGCGGATCAGTGTGGGGCTGCATCCGGTGACGGCTTCGATTTTATCGCAGCTCTCCTGAATATCCGCCACGATCTGGGAGGAGGTCAGGCTGTTGTAATGATCGTGGTGAGTGGAATGGCTCATGACCTCGTGGCCTGCGTCATGCAGCGCCTTCACCGATTCCGGATACTTATCCACCCAGTCGCCCACCACGAAGAAGGTGGTCTTGACGTTGTACTTCGCCAGAATTTCGATAAGGCGCTCCGTATCCTCATTGCCCCACGGCGATGCAAAAGTGCGGCAGTTCACGGAGAACTACCGCACTCTTTGTTGTGCTTTTATGATAGCATAGATGCGTCCTATCTGCAACAAAACTTGGTTCAAAAAAGGAAAACTTTTTGATAGGTGATTATGGCTAAAAGCGTTGTAAGTCAAGCAATTGCCGATGCTTGTTTTTTGATTTTAGTCGGGAAAGCAGAATTGGTGCGAAAGAAAAATACTCGGGAAATCAGGAACGACCGGAATTGAAAAATAGTCGGGAATTCAGAAACGAAGCAAAAGAGATTTTAGTCGGGAAAACAGGAATGAAAAACAAAGATTTTACTCGGGAAAAACAGAATAGACGTAAATGAGTAAAATGCAAAACCGGCCGAAATTTAATCGGGAAAATACGCCATTAAAAGAGAAAAGCAGCCCGACTGGACTGCTTTTCCTAAAGGTCACTATTTACCACGTATCGGCCAACAAAAAATCCTGAAGATGCACGATCTTAATGCCGTTTTCAATCCCAACATCCATGTCGTTCAGTGTGACAACGTATTTGGGGTAATGGTCTTTGATCTCCATGAGGTTGCCTACCTCACGGTCGGAACCCTCCGGCAGTTGAACGCATACCTGCACATAGATCCGTTCATCGCGGCGGGTGGCCACAAAGTCGATCTCCTTGGTATCATTCTTGCCGATATACACATCGTACCCTCGTCGCTTTAGTTCCAGAAACACGATGTTCTCCATCGCCCCGTCCAGCATCTTGCGGTTATAGCCCAGCAGGGCGTATTTCAACGACACGTCCGCAAGGTAGTATTTCTCCTGTGTTTTCAGGATGCTCTCGCCATGCAAGTCGTAGCGCTCACAGGGATAGATGATGAACGCCTGCTCCAGCCAGCGCAGGTAGTTGTAGATGCTCTCCACCGAGACCTTGCGGAGCTCACTTTTCAGAAAGGTGGAGATCGAATTGGCGGAGAAGGTCTTGCCCATATTTTCGATGATAAATTTCACCACACGGTCAAAAAGATCCTGCTTGTTGATACGGTGACGCTTTACAATATCGCGGGAGACCACAGTGTGGTAGATGCCGTTGACGATCTGATAGGCGTTCTGCGCGTCATATTCACTCAGCGCTATTATGGGGAACCCGCCAAACCGGATATACTCCTCCAGCAGTTCCTTTTGGGACAGTGCGCTGCCGGCTTTGAAATCCAGGTACTCGCGGAAAGATAGCGTATAAACGGGGATAGACACATAGCGTCCCGTCAGGTAGGTGGAGATCTCGCTGGACATGAGCTTGGAATTAGAGCCAGTCACATAGATGTCGGCGTCAGAGCCTTCCAGCAGACTGTTGACCGCCTTTTCCCAGCCGTTGATCTCCTGGATCTCATCCAGCAGGAGGTAACAGTGCCCCTTACCCGCCATAGTTTCCACCAACTCGTCATACATCTGCTTAGCGGTGATATTTTCGGGAATGTCCATTTCCGTGTACCGCTTGCAGATGATGTGATCCGCAGGTACGCCCCGCCGCAACAGTTCTTCCTCCAGCATCTCAAAAATGGTGGACTTACCGCAGCGGCGAATGCCTGCCAGTATCTTGACCAGCGGTTGGTCGATAAAGGGATTGATGGCCTCGATATAATTGGGTCTATTGATCATGCTATCGCCTCCTCACCGTCATTAGTATACCCGAAATACTTTCAATATGCAACAAGTTTTTCTTTTCTAACCTTAAAAGCTATCCGGTCTACAAAGTTTTTGCTTTTCTCATATAGAAAACCATATCGTCACCCCTCCAGCAGCGCCCGATAGGACTCCGGAAACAGATAGTCAATTTCAATATGGTTCCCTTCATAAACACGAATTTCCCGGATGGCGGCGGCGACGGTCGGGCGATCCAATTCTGTCAGGTGCCCCAGCGCCAACAGCTCCTTCACCCACGGCAGAGACAGCGGATCGTCCTGTGCCGTGCTGTGCAGCTTGTCCAGTTGGGCCTGCAGCGCTTGTTCCTGCGCGTCATAGTCGGCGCGGTAGCGGAGGTAATCCCCTTTGGAGATCAGCGCATCCTGATAGTCCTCATAAGCACTCTGGCGGCGGCGCTGGATGCGCTGCAGGGCAGCTTCCAGCTTTTGCGGCTGATCGGTGCCGGAGCGCGGACGCTTTGCCGTGCCCTGCTGTGCCAGCTGGCGGAGGTTTTCCACGCCGGCAATGAGTTGGTTCAGATCATCCAGTATCACCTTCGTCAACACATCGTGGGCGATATAGTGCTTGCTGCACACGGACGCGCCATAGCGTTTATACGAGCCGCAGGTGTAGAATGTCTTACCGCCCCAGGTGGTCTTGACCATGGCCCGTCCACAATCGCCGCACTTGAGAAAGCCCGCAAAGGGGCTGACGTTCTGCCGAAAATCCGGTGTGCGGGCGTTGGTGTTCAACAGGGCTTGCACCCGCTGCCACTGGTCTTTTTCGATGATCGGCTCATGAGTACCGGACACCACCGTCCATTGAGAGCGATCCTTCCGCCTTGCCTTTCCGTGCATCTGAAGGCGGTCATCCCTCCCCTGTTCCATATTCCCGATGTACATCTCATTTTGCAGGATACGGTGGATGGTGGCATATGTCCAGTAGGTAGTGGCCTCCAGCCGGTGGTTGTTGCGATATTTTTCGCCGGTGAGCCGCTTGTACTCACTGGGGCAGGGGATGCCCTCCTCGTTCAGCTGCTTGGCAATACGGATCTTACCCATTCCATTTTCAAACAGGGTGAAGATGCGCCGTACCACCTCCGCCGCAGGCGGGTCGATAACCAGACGGTTATGGTTTTGCGGATCCTTACAGTAGCCGTAGCTGGCGAATGCCCCGATAAACTCTCCTCGTTGCTGCTTGGCGTGGAGGGAGCTTTTGACCTTCTGGGAAATGTCACGGGCATACTGGGTGTTGAACAGATTCTTCAGCGGCATCATCATGTCGTAGGCGCCGCGGTCACTGTCGATGTTATCCGTGACGGCGATGAACCGCACGCCGTGCTCCGGCAGCCAGCGTTCCAGATAGCGGCCGGTCTCGATGTAGTCACGGCCGAAACGGGACAGATCCTTTACCAGTACGCAGCGGATGTGCCCACTTTCCATGTTCCGCAGCATCCGCTGAAAGGCGGGGCGCTGGAAATTCGTGCCGGTATAGCCATCATCGGCATAGCATTCTGCCATTACCAACTCAGGATGATTTTCGATATACTCCTCCAGCAGCTTCCGCTGGTTTCCGATGGAATCACTCTCCATCCGGTCTCCGTCCTCCCGGGACAGGCGGCAGTACAGCGCAGTGGGCAGTGGTCGCTTCTCCATATGCTCCCTCCTTTCCGTAGACTGCCCGCAGGCATTAAGCCGCCTGAGTATGGGCGCGGATCAATTCCAACAGCAACGTCTCAGCTGTCTGCTGGCCAAGGAAATTCCGGGTGACGGTGATCGTCGGGGCGGGTGCTTGCTTGGTGCTCGGCATTAACAGACCTCCTGTTTGAGAATAGTCCATCATATGCGCGTTACAGAAACCGTATGTTTGTCGGTCAGACATAAGAGCTGCCTCCTATTCAAATTGATAGGAAAACAAAACACCGTGCAGGATATAAATATCCTACACGGTGTCAAAAACATCATGAAAAATCAAACGGGTTCACATGTCCGCTTGCAAAAGAGCGGTCGACTGGGGATATGACGCGGAGAAAAAGGCGACCTATTTGCTGTACCCTGACGGACACCGCGAATATGTGGACAAGCCGCCTGAGAAAGTGTCGTCATCCGCTGGACTTGCGCCGCAAAATCATGTACAATATGAGCAGAAATTCACAAAGAAGAAAGGACGAACGACCATGACATATACTTCCGCACAGGCCAACAAGCTGCTGAAAAAGCTCAACGACGAGCACGCCGCCCTGCTGGACAAGGAGACCCGCAGCAAGGATTTTCGCGCCGCCATGGGCGAGGACGTGGAGTCCGTGCGCCCTGCCTACGACTACTCCGACACGCAGAAAAAGTTGGCGGAACTGGAGCAGCGCATCCGCAAGGTGAAGCACGCCATCAACGTGTTCAACGCCACCCATGTTATCCCTGACTTCGGTATGACCATCGACGAGATGTTGGTGTACATCCCCCAGCTGACCCAGCGCAAGAACAAGCTGGCCGATATGAAAGCCCGTCTGCCCAAGCAGCGGGTGGAGGAACAGTATGGCCGGCAGTCCAATATCATCGACTATTCCTACGCCAACTACGATCTGGCGGCGGTGGAAGCTGACTATGAAAGGGTCAGCGATGAGCTGTCCCGCGCCCAGCTGGCGCTGGATGCCGTGAACCAGCGGGACACGTTTGAGTTGACAGAGTGAAACCCGTTCCGTCGCGCTGTCCGCACCATTTTTTATGACAAGTAGTGACCTCCGACCGTGTTCAATGTTGCTGCGGAGGCAGGTTATTCTATTTGTTATTGAGTTATGTGGCCCGTGTTCATTGTTTCGGGTCGTTGCTATAACTGGCTGCGGAAGCCGTGAGAAAACTTCCCCCCCGGAGGTCGAAGTACGGTTATAGACCTTCGGTTTTTCATCAGGAAATGAGATGACCTTCTTCGGCTTTGACGAAAAGACAGTGGACGCAGAACGGCAGAAGCTCTATGATTCTTTCCGTAAGGCAGAGGAGTTTGACAAGCTCCCGCCGGAGGAACGGGCGAAACACTTTTTTCTCTGCGGAGGAGGTTTTTGCCGGGTTGGGTGTGTTTCTTTGACAAGGAGTTGCTGTTTGCCGCGCATCTTCGCCAAGAAAATATACGCATGATCGTTTTTGGGCAGGGCGCATCGCAGAACACGTTGCGGCAGGGCAAAATGTATGCTATACTTACTGTGCGGGCGTTCCCGCAATAGGAGGGCTTATGAGAAAAATTACTTGTCTTATGCGGCTATCACGGACGACCAGTATACGGAGGCCGTTGTGGGACGGTTTTCTTGGAAGTAAGGAGGATTTTCGCATGAAAAAGTTTTTGACCATGCTGCTGGCCGCAGCAATGCTTTTCGCACTGGCCGCCTGCGGCACGACACCCAACGAGGCAGACAACAATAACAACAACGAACAGAACGACCATCAGGCCGAAACGTCCGACACGTCTTACGAAGCTCCCCAAATCACGGAACTGTATAACAAGGACTTTGACTACACCGATGGCGTAGGCAACAGCGGTCACTATACCTACCGTGTGCCCCAAATCGAAGCCGATACACAGGGCGCGGAGGCTATCAACAAGGCTATCTCCGATGAGTACAGTCCTATTGTGGACAGCGTACTGGAAACTGTCGCAGACAAGGTCAGCCTGTCTTGCTTCTATGTGGCATGGGAGTCGTATCAGTATAAAAACATCCTGTCGCTGGTCGTCTCCTGCGGCTGGGATTCCGATGTGAGCGAGTACAATGTGTATCTGTACGACATCGCCAGTGGCCAGCAGCTCGCCACATCGGATTTGCTGAAGGTAATGAATGTGGATGAAGCGGCCTTCTTGGAGGCGGTACGCCGCGCTGCCGCTGCAACGTTCGACACACAGTGGGGAGCGATCGCGGGCGGCGATACCAATGAATTTCTGGCGGAGCGCCGCGACTGGACGCTGTCTGACGAGAACATCAATATGGACGCTCGAACATACGCAGACGGCGCTGGAAAGCTCCATGTGGTGCTGCCCATCGGCTCTATCGCCGGTGCGGACTCATACGAGCAGGTACTGGCACTGGATGGTGTCGGTGAATAAGTGCGGTTCTCTCGGCACTTGAAATAAAAAGCGCTCCCGCGAGGTCGATCCTCGCAGGAGCGCTTTTCCTATACCGGCAGCCTCAGACCCGAAGTTTTGAGCGGAGAGCTTGGCAGCGTAACATACTCCGGCGAGCCGCTTGCAACCGCACAAGCGTCGGCAGACGCGGCCTTACAGCCGGAAGCACTTTTTCAGCGCCGTATACTCACCCAGCACCAGCAGCGTCAGATTGCCGTCCAGCACCGTTTCCGGCGAGATGGTCACGTCAGTTTTGCCGTCCCGCTTCACGCCGAGGATGTTCACGCCGTACTTTTTGCGAATGTCCAGCTCACCGATGCTGTGCCCCTGCCAGCTGTCCGGGACGGCGACCTCGATGATGGCGTGCTTCTCGTCCAACTCTATGTAGTCGAAGATGTGGTTGGCGGTGTACCGGATGGCCGCCCACTTCGCCAGCTGCTTTTCCGGGTATGTCACCGCGTCCGCGCCGTTGCGCAGCAGAAATTTTGCCTGCACATCCCGCTCGGCGCGGGACACCACATATTTCGCCCCCAGCTCCTTGAGCAGGGACGTCGTTTCCAGCGAGTTCTGGAAGTCTCCGCTGATGGTAACGTAGCAGACGTCATAGTTCCCAACGCCCAGCGAGCGCAGAAAATCCACGCGGGTGCTGTCACCGATCTGTGCGTTGGTGACAAAGGGCATACATTCATTGACGCGCTCCTCGTCTCTGTCCACCGCCATGACCTGATGCCCCAGCTCACTCAGCTGCATGGCAAGATGCCGCCCGAAGCGGCCGAGTCCGATCAATAATACGTTTTTCATCGTGCGCTCCTTTCAGCCTACGGTGATCATTTCCTTCGGATACCGGGCATAGGTC
>QWCN01005742.1_pt1 | contig 15549 bp, 15 predicted proteins | sample 1972711 | NCBI WGS metagenome assembly QWCN01 (sample SAMN09866707, study PRJNA288562) | Human gut metagenome isolate term1_stool, whole genome shotgun sequencing... | isolation source: gut | host: Homo sapiens | place: USA: California | reverse complement strand
ACTCTTGTTTCGTCTATGGGCGTTGCTTATGCAAAGAGCATGGATGCCAAGGCAGGAATGGACATGGATTCTATTCAGACTAAGTATCTGTGGGCAGCTGGTCTTAAGATGGTTGCCATGGCACTTCTTATGGCGGTTACTTCTGTATGTGTAGGCTTCCTTGCATCAAGAGTTGGTGCAGGTGTTGCAAGAGATATGAGAGGAAAGCTGTATTCTAATGTCATGGGATTCTCTAATGCTGAGATGGACAAATTCTCTACAGCGTCACTTATCACAAGAACAACTAATGATGTACAGCAGGTTCAGATGGTTACGGTTATTATGCTGAGAATGATTCTGTATGCACCAATTCTTGGCGTCGGAGGAATTATAAAGGTTGTTGGAACAGGAGCCGGCATGGGCTGGGTTATAGTTATGGCTGTTGCTGTTATCATTGCATTTGTAATGCTTCTTATGGTAATTGCGATGCCTAAGTTCAAGCTTATGCAGAAGCTGGTTGATAATGTCAATCTTGTATCCAGAGAGATTCTTACTGGTCTTTCTGTAATAAGAGCCTTTGGAAGAGAGAAGAAGGAAGAGGAAAGATTTGACGAAGCTAATAAAAAGCTTACTAAGACAATGCTCTTTACTAACAGAACAATGACATTCATGATGCCAAGCATGATGTTTATTATGAATGGTTTATCAGTTCTTATCGTGTGGGTTGCCGCACACAGAATTGATGCCGGAGTTATGCAGGTAGGTTCTATGACTGCATTTATAACATATTCGATGCTTATAGTTATGTCATTCCTTATGCTTACAATGATGTCTGTAATGCTCCCAAGAGCGATGGTTGCAGCTGACCGTATAGATGAAGTTATTAATACACATTCTTCAATAGAAGACTCTGAGAATCCTGAGACAATTGAGTCTGCAAAGGGTGTAGTTGAGTTTAATCATGTTAATTTCATGTATCCGGGTGCTAAAGCAAACGTACTTGAGGATATTACATTTAAAGCAGAGCCGGGTAAGACTACAGCTATTATAGGAAGTACGGGCTGTGGAAAGTCAACGCTCGTTAATCTTATTCCAAGATTGTATGATGTTACAGGAGGAAGCATTACTATTGATGGTCATGATATAAGAAATATTTCTATGCATGACTTAAGAAGTGAGCTTGGTTATGTGCCTCAGAAGGGAATGCTTTTCTCTGGTACTATTGCAAGTAACTTAAGATTCGGTAATCCTGATGCAAGCGATGAAGATGTCGTTAAGGCAGCACAGATTGCACAGGCAACTGAGTTCATTGATAATAAGGCTGAGAAGTATGACAGTCCTATAGCACAGGGCGGTACTAATGTTTCAGGCGGTCAGAAGCAGAGACTTTCTATTGCCAGAGCAATAGCAAAGCACCCAAGAGTGTTTATATTTGATGACAGTTTTTCAGCACTTGATTTAAAAACTGACGCAATTCTTCGTAAGGAGCTTGCTGCAAATGTGTCTGATGCCACTGTTATTATTGTAGCTCAGCGAATCAGCACAATCCTTCATGCAGATCAGATTCTTGTTATGGATGATGGTAAGATTGTTGGCAAGGGAACGCATGAAGAACTTATGAAGACATGTGAGACATATCAGCAGATTGCAAGTTCACAGCTTTCTGCTAAAGAGCTTGGAAAGGAGGCCTAGTCAGTATGGAAGATAATAAAAATATCAAAATGCCACCGAAAAGAAGAATGGGACCTCCGGGAAGAGGAATGGCACCTGTTGAGAAAGCTAAGGATTTCAAAGGATCAATAGGAAAGCTTATAAGATATATTGGAAGCTATAAGATTGCGATAATATTTGTTGCAGTTATGGCTGTATGCTCAACAGTATTTTCTGTTGTAGGTCCAAAGGTTCTTGGTAAGGCAACTACAACTCTGTCAGAAGGTCTTGTAAAGAAAATCGGTGGAACTGGCGGAATTGACTTTGGAAAGATTGGAACAATTCTTATATTCGTGCTTTGTCTGTATGCCGCAAGTGCAGTATTTAACTTTGTACAGGGCTGGATAATGACAGGTATTACACAGAAGGTTTGCTATAGATTAAGAAAAGAAATCAGCGAGAAGATTAACCGTATGCCTATGAAGTATTTCGAGAGCAGGACATATGGTGAGGTGTTATCAAGAATTACTAACGATGTTGATACACTTGGAATGGGACTTAACCAGAGTATTACAACAATCATTACATCTTTAACTACTATGATTGGTGTTCTTGTTATGATGTTAAGCATTTCACCGCTTATGACACTTATAGCGGTTATAATACTTCCAATATCAGTCGGACTTGTTTCTTTCGTTGTTAAGAAGTCACAGGGATATTTCAAAACACAGCAGGAGTATCTTGGACATATTAACGGACAGATTGAGGAAACTTATGGCGGACATATGATTGTTAAATCATTTAACAAAGAAAAGGATATGGTTGATTCATTTAACAAGACTAATGATGTCCTTTATGGTTCAGCATGGAAGTCACAGTTCCTTTCAGGAATGATGCATCCAATCATGATGTTTGTAGGTAACTTAGGTTACGCATGTGTTGCATTAACCGGCGGTCTTCTTGCTATTAAAAATGTTATAACAATCGGTGATATTCAGGCATTTATCCAGTATGTAAAGAATTTCACACAGCCAATCCAGCAGATTGCTCAGGTTATCAATCAGGTACAGTCTATGGTAGCAGCTTCTGAGAGAGTATTTGAATTTCTTGATGAAGAAGAGGAAGACCAGACTGTTAAGAATCCTGTTTCTACAGAAGGAATTAAGGGCGAGGTTGATTTCGAGCATGTAAGATTCGGATACAATGAGAACCAGACTATCATCAAGAATTTCAGTGTAAATGTTAAGCCTGGACAGAAGGTTGCTATCGTTGGACCGACAGGTGCAGGTAAGACCACTATTGTTAAACTGCTTATGAGATTCTATGATGTTAATGATGGAGCTATTCTTGTTGATGGACATAATGTTAAGGATTTCAACAGAAGAGAATTAAGAGACGCATTTGGAATGGTTCTTCAGGATACATGGCTCTATAAGGGTACAATTATGGAGAATATCAGATACGGAAAGCTTGATGCAACTGATGAGGAAGTTATTGCAGCAGCCAAGGCAGCTAATGCACATCACTTTATTGAGACACTTCCGGGTGGTTATGACTGTGAGCTTAACGAGGGCTGATGTGATACTTGTTATGAAGGATGGTGATATCGTTGAGCAGGGAACTCATGATGAGCTTCTTGCCAAGAACGGTTTCTATGCTGACCTTTATAATTCGCAGTTTGAGCAGGCTTCTTAGATTGATAATATATATGTTAAGAGAAACGGCAGGAAGAAATTTCTGTCGTTTTTTTAAACATTTTGATATAATAAAATTATTAATTAGTTAAGTGAAGAGGACAATGCATGAATATATTAATATGTGATGATGATAAGCTTTATGTTGATATGATAAGAAAATATGTGGATGAATTCTTTGCTGATCATAAGATAACGGATTATAAGGTTTATGAATATAACAGTGGTGATGAAGTAGCTAAGAATAATGAAAAGATAATAATAACAAGAATATTGTGTTATTCATAATAACTTCGTATATGGGCTATCTTGATGATGCAATGGACGAGGGAGTTTTCAGGTATATTAATAAACCATTGGAAAGACCTGTGATTATGCGCGGTTTACACAAGGCATTATTATTATGCAGTAAGAGTCAGAGCAAGAAAATCAATATTGAATATAAGGGTGATAATGTAATTATTGAACAGGATTCGATTATATGCATAGAGTCACTGGTTAGAAAAAGATATATCAAAACAGATACGCAGTCGTACATAAGTCTCAAAAGTCTTTCTTATTGGCAGAGTGTTCTTGATGAGGATAAATTTTTTCTTGTCAATAAATCCTTCATTGTTAATATAGACAGAGTTGAGCGATTTACTGATAAGTATATTGAACTTAAGGGCATCGAAGAACCAATAGATTTATCAAGAGAAAAAAGAACTGCATTCAAGCAGAAAATGCTTCTGTATCTGGCAGGGCAGGAGTAGGTGGATATGGAAATTATAATCAGTTATGCATTTGCACATATTATAGAAGCTATAATATTGTGGATGAGTATGTCGCAGATGTATGAACATAGATATAAACAGTGGGTGACGGGCATTGCTATCATGGCAGAACATGCTGTGATGTTTGTCGTGTTTCTGACGGGGAATATATATTTTATTACGGCAATTAATAATTCAATGTATATTGTGTTGATGGCTTTGATGTTTAATGTGAGCAAAAGGTCGGCAGTATTCTGGGCTTTGATTTATAATGCAATGATGGCTATTTCTGAGCAGTTGGTATTCTATGTGTTGCAGTTTATAGTGGGTATCAGATATATTGAATTAAAGAATGCAATGTCTATTATTATTGTATTTTGTTTATGTAAAATCCTTTATTTCATATTAATTCAAATAATGGTAGTCATAAAGAACAAAAGTAGGAGTTCTGATAGTGGTGATATATCAATAGTTTTGCTGATGGTAACACTCGTAGCTTCACTTACAGTATTTATGACTTATTATATATTTGGAGTAGAAAGTAATGTTAATAGCAAAGAGACTATATGGGCAATAACAAGTTCAATAATATTAGTATCTTCGGACATATTGATTTTGTGGGTTAATATCAGGATTAATGAACGAAATGCTGAAAATCATAGAATTAAAGTTCAACTTGAACAGGAAAAGGCAGATGCAAGATATTATAAGCTTGAGAATGAGAAGAACGAAAGTCTTGAAATATTAAGACATGATATGAATAATCATCTTAATACAATGCTTGATATGGAAACTAATAGTGATTTGAAGGATTATATAACTTCAATTATGGAACAGTACAATATTAAGAAGAGAACTACATTTTCTAATAATAATGTACTTAATGGTCTTATAAGCGAATATAGCAGCAAATGTTATACAGAAAATATAGAATTTGTTGTGGATATACGACCAGGAACAATTGATGACATAGTTGCCACAGATATAGTAGCTTTATTTGGTAATATATTATCGAATGCATATGAAGCTGCGAAGCAATGTGAGGAAATTAATGAAAAATATATTGAACTGGTTGTTAAGAGAAAGCATGAGACAACATTTATCAAATGCGTAAATTCATGTGCTGTTCCACCTAAAATAATAGGAGGAAATTTCATTTCAATTAAGAAGGATTCTGACAGAAAACATGGATATGGAATGAAGAGCATAGATAAGATTGTCAATAAATGTCATGGAAGCCACATTGAACAGTTTGATGAAAATGAATTTACAATATCAATAATGCTTATGATATAGAAAACAGGAAGCTGTATGTGTGAATTAATAGTACAGCTTCCTGTTTTTTTCTGTCATACATGCAATATGTGAAATAAAGCAGAAAATAATTACAATTGATATGCAGCTTGCTGTTCTATATAGGTGTAAGACAGTAGCTGCTATAATAATAATGTTAAAAACAGCCAGTATACCGATAAGGCATCGGTGATAATATTTTTTCTCTGAGTCTGATACTGAGTGATTAATAGATATTACTGGTCCTTTAATGATTAATTCCATATCAGCAATTATAAGTGCAATAAACATGTATAATGATGGCTTAATGAAAGAAGAAAGCCATGCCATCACAATAAGTATTATGGCAGAAAAAATCAGGCATGCCGTAGAAGACTGGCAATGATAACCACCACAATATTTTCTTATGAGCAAAAACGAAAATATTTCTATTAGTCCAATCGTTATATTATGAGTGGCTATACAATACGCTGTGAAAATAATTGTCGGATTAATAATCAATAATAAATATTGTATTGCGTATATGTATAAATCAATGTCATCATTCTCAAGTATACCTGATTTTATAAGCCATAAAGCTATGTGGCGAGAAAGTTTCTCTACCATTATCTTGTTTTCTTAAACTTCTTTAATGATGCTGGCTCAACAGGCTGGTTTAAATAGTAGCTTGATGAAGCATTAGCACCAGAAGTTAAAGTGCGGTTAAGCATGGCAGAAACGCCTTTGCTTAATGCAGACTTAATTGTTTTCTTCATAACATTTTCCTCCTTCATTAAGATATTATTAATTATATTTGATATAAAATATTTTTAAATGGCTTATGTCTCAACTGTACATTTGAATGTCTTAAATGTATTTTTGCGATATTATGCAACATTTTTATTAACTGTCACAAATATTATTCTATACACTAAGAAATTTATTCCGATATGTTAAAATCAAAACATTATCATTAATTGTACATAAACATTTGCACTAATCTAATTCGCAATAAACGCTATATATGTGCGGAATATGCGTATACTAAAATTTAATAGTAATCATACTAATGTACAGGGGTTGCTATGGAGTATACAGATCGTTACAAAGCATTTTGCAAAAGAATGAGCATATATAGAAAATTAATGGACTACGATCAGGCGAAAATGGCTGTGCGGGTTGGCATGACTACACCAGAGTATTCTAACAGGGAAGCGGGAAGGAGCATGGTGTCAGGCATTGACCTCAGAAAATTTTCTGATTCAGGGGCGGATATTGACAAGATGTTAGTTGATGTCGATGAAAAGCCGTGCAGGTATGTGATTTCTTCAGAAATAGAGACATTTGGTGAAGAATCAAAGAAGGAATATGTAAGAGGCGTTGTGAGTGAGCATATTCTTTATATGTGTGAGAAGAAGATAGCTGATTTTTCAGATGATACTGTAAAGTATATCAGACTGCTTAAATCTATTGACAAGGATTCAACTAAGGATTCTATGTTAAAATGTATTAGAGATGTCAATGGTATAACTGACCAACAGGTTATATCAGATAATCTGGGAATATCAAGATTTAAATACAGCAAAATTGAGAATAATAAGGAACTTCCGGATGCAATGGTTCTTATAAGACTTTACGATTTGTATGGTTATGTCCCATCTATGTATTTAAATCTGTATGATGTCAGAAGCCGGCTTCTTGATTATATATTTGACAGCATGTCTCAGAAAGATCAGGAAATAATAATGAATTTTATCAATAATTTGAAAGAGTTCGTGTGAGGAAGTTATGAAAGAACGAATTATAAATATTGGACCCAGGCTTAAGCAGAGAAGAAAGGAAATGCGTATAAAACAGACGGAAATGGCTAAAGAGCTGGGTGTGTCGCAGACATATCTTTCTAATATTGAAGGTGGAAGAACCAATTGCAGCATAACTTTGTTTGTAGATATATGTAATTATCTTAATGTAACGCCAGATTATCTGATGTTAGGAAATATGCGTGGAAATAGAGCAAGTATAGATATAATTGATGAATTGAAGATGTGCAGTTCGGAAGAAATTGCCACAGTAAAGAAAATAGTTGATGCATTTGTTCTGAAAAAGACGGAGCCGTACTGATAAGGTATGGCTCTATTTTTTTGATTAAAATGCTTGACATACCGAACATATGTTTCTATAATAAACATATGTTCGAATTACATTCAGATCTTACAACTATGGAGAAATTAGAAATTCTGGCAGATGCTGCCAAGTATGATGTTGCATGTACATCAAGTGGAGTAGACAGGAAGGGAAAGAAAGGCTTCCTTGGGAACAGCGTGGCATGCGGTGTATGTCATAGCTTTGGTGCTGATGGCAGGTGCATTTCGCTTCTAAAGGTTTTAATGACTAATCATTGTGTGTATGATTGCAAATACTGCATGAACAGATGCTCTAATGATGTGCCGCGGGCTACATTTACACCTGATGAATTATGCAGGCTTGTTATAGAGTTTTATAAGCGTAATTATATTGAAGGATTATTCTTAAGCTCTGGGGTTTTGAAGAATCCGTCATATACTATGGAAAGAATATGTGAAACACTGATGCTTTTACGGACTAAGTATAGATTTAATGGTTATATACATGTTAAGGCTATACCGGGAGCACCAGATGAGCTGCTTTCAAGGGCTGGGTATCTTGCAGACAGGGTAAGTATTAATCTGGAACTGCCTACAGCACAGAGTCTTTCTAAGCTTGCTCCTAATAAGAGTTTTAAGACTATTCTTGAGCCTATGGAAAAGATTACAGGTACAATTGCGGCTAACAGACTGGCATTGGGAAAAGATGCACGAATGGAAAGAAGCAGCATTAACAGATATTTGACAGGAAGCATATTCAACCAGAACGGGACGGATAACGGTCAAGCAGCATTATCAGGAACACAGAGGACAGCATTGGAATCAGGAGATAAGTTATCGCTTCCAGCGGTTTCTAAAGATATGTGTGTAAAGCGTCCATTTGCGCCTGCAGGGCAGAGTACACAGATGATAATAGGCGCGACACCGGAAACTGATCTTACGCTTATCAGAACGACGCAGCATTTATATAAGAATTATGATCTTAAAAGAGTATTTTATTCTGCTTATATACCACTTAATGAGGATTCTGCATTGCCACAGCTGGATGCAGATGTTCCACTATTAAGAGAACACAGGTTATATCAGGCAGACTGGCTTCTTAGGTTCTATGGATTTCAGGCAGATGAATTATTGTCAGAGAGCAGACCTAATTTTAATGAACAGCTTGACCCAAAGTGTGACTGGGCAATAAGACATCTTGGACAGTTTCCTGTCGAAGTACAGAATGCATCATATGATATGCTTTTAAGAATTCCTGGAATCGGTCCTAAGTCTGCCAGACGAATAGTGGAGACTAGAAGATATGCGAAGCTTGATTTTGATATATTAAAGAAGATTGGTGTAGTACTTAAGAGAGCACATTATTTTATAACATGTAATGGAAGAATGATGTATAGAATACCAATAGAGGAGTCATATATAACGTCTTGTCTGACTGATGATAATCACAAGGAGAACTGGGTGATTACGCATCAGAATGAAAAGTATCACCAACTTTCACTTTTTGAATAAAAAGTGTTGGTATATATGATGGATGTAATGAAGAGTTTTTATATGGAGGTCTGTTTATGTATATATTTACATGCGAGAATACATTTGAAGATATGATGTGTTGTATATATCATGCATGGGAGAAGGCTTTGAAAGTAGGCCATGGATGTGTTAGACTTGAAAAGCGTGGAGAAGAACAGATTTCTTTATTCGACGAATATATATATGTTGAGTATAATGAAGAAGAGTATAAGAAAGTAGTGCGCTCGATAAAACATAAGATATCTGAAGAGGCATATGCATGTGTGTATTATGCATGTTTATCGTCAGAACAGGATGCATTAGATACAGCCTATAGGTTTCTGATAAAAGGGTTTAAGATTGGATCAGATATAACATTTATGAGAAATGACCCTGATGTTATGAGAATTAAGGATATACGCAGGAAGGTTTTGCACGAGACAAGATATTTTATGGAGTTTGCAAGGTTTAATTCAATTGGTAACAAAGTATATGTGTGTCATCTTGAACCAGAAAGCGATGTTATATATGAAGTTTCTTTACATTTTGCTGATAGAATGCCTTCTGAGAACTGGCTTATAATTGATGATAACAGAAAAAAGTCTGTAGTTCATACTACTGATGGGCAGATGTATATAAGATATTTTACAGATTATGATATGTCAGTTCTGGCAAAGACAGAAGATGTGAATGATGAATATACAGATATGTGGAAAATCTTTTTTGAGACTATAGCAATTAAACATCGCTATAATCCTGAATGTCAGAGAAATCTTATGCCAGTGTGGATGAGAAAGCATGTAACAGAGTTTCAGTAACACGCAATTCTTTATGTTAAGGGATGTGTAATTGATGAGTAAAATTGTGGATTATGTATCAGAAGATAATAAAAATGATATGCTTAATGACGTGCGTGATTCTGATTATGATGCGTTCGTTAAGCTTTCGCAGGTATTTGAACTTAATGTATTCTGTCCTGTTCATATGGAAGGGGAGAAGGACTGGGTTGTTGCTTATCTTATGAATGATGCAGTGGAGAGCTTTCTTGTATTTAAAGATTCAGTTATGACTGGAAATTATATTGATGTGGATGAGGAACAGATACCATCTGTGCAGATGTTAAAAGATGGATATATGCTTATAGTTAATCAGGGGAATAAGAATATATTTACAATAAAATTCAGCAGACTGGAATTAAGAACATATTTATTTAATTATGGCAGCATGGGGCATTTCTGGATAAAAGGATATGAATATTTACGCCAGCTTGAATATCAGCTTGCTGATATAAGAGACAAGTATAGATATCTTGGAGAAGAGGTATGCAATGATGCTGAACGTGTGCTTATGAAACTGGCGGATTTTCCTCCAATTAAGAGATTTCAGTCTGTGCCAGACCAGTATTATGTTTCATACCCAGATTGTGTTTATGAAGAGGCTGTAGATTATCTTATAGATATAGCTGAGAGAGTTGAAGATAATTCGATAAGAAGAAAACTTAAAGCTTATAAGAAGAAAACTTCAGGGTTAAGAAGTATACAGCTGGCGGCAATGTTTGGAATGAGGAAACATGCTGTGTTTGTGGATGCAATAATAGCAGATTTGAGGGAAGCGGCATCAGGTTATCCACAGAGAATTTTTTCAAGAGAAGAACAGGAAATTCATAATGTGATACATGCAAAAGCAATAGCAAATCTGAATGAATATGAGAAACAGGGATATAAGTGTCTGCTTTATAGAGAAGAACCATTTATGTACGCAAGAGATTCAATAACCTATAAGGAGCATGTTCTTGTGTATATTAATGGAATAATAAGCAGAAAGGCAAAGATAGTTTCTTTTGAGTGACATATAAAGCAATTGTGATGTATAATACGAAATATATCTATAATAAGTCAGATAACAGGAAGAGAGGATGTATTTATGGGAAAAGTAAAGGTTGTTTCCAAGAATAATCAGGTGAGTGTTAAGGTTAAGAGTACAAAAGATGAACAGCTTAATCAGAATATGGCTGAATTACTTTCAAATACAGCTGTAGAAGGATTTCTCCCTTTTCATATAGTGTCAGATAATAATGGATTTACAGCAGAGTATGGAACAGCGGGATATGAGACAGCTAAAGAGTTTTTTAAAAACAGGGTTATAGACCAGCATACTTTTTCTGTATTTATGAAGAGCAGTGTCAATGCGTTGTCGGGTATGTCAGCATATAATATGGAATATGGTAATGTCATGGTTTCACTTGATACTGTATTAATTGAATCTGCTACGGGAAAGGCTTTATATTTGTATTATCCAGCTACAGGTTACAATAATGGTGAATTTTATAATGTTTTTCTTGATGAGATACTCAGAATGATAAGAACACCTATGAATTCAGATGTTTCATTTATGGTAAGGTTAAAGGAACTGCTTAAACAGCCAGAGAATATGACATGGAATATACTTGGTGAATATGCTGATTCTATAGATGTACCCGCAGTAAACAGAGAGAGTATGCAGCCACAGGTACATGTTGTACAGACACAGCAACCAGAAACAGTACAGTTTACACATCAAGCGCCACCTGTTATGTATACAGCTCCAGTGCAGATGCAGACTGATATACAGAATACAGGATGTGTGAGTGGTGGAGATGATAAGATATGTCCGGTATGCGGAATGCGTAGTACAACACCCGATGCAGTATTTTGCATTGGATGTGGTTCTAGATTGGAGTCTGCAATGCAATTTTCTGTAAGAAATGAGCAGACAGAAATTAAAAAGAGATGCAATAAGTGTGGTTTTTCTAATAATTCAGATGCCTTATTCTGTTCTGAATGTGGAACAAAATTAGAGGATATAGGAGTATTAGAAAGTACGGAGATACAGGATAATGATGATAATAATGCGAAAGATACATCGGTGATTATAATCAAAGGTGGAAGAGTTGTAGATCCTGTCAGTAAAACAGATGAGATTATGGATATCATTATTAAGAATAATATAATTGAGGAAACTGGATATAATCTTAATGTTATGGAAGGTGCAGAAGTAATTAATGCAGAGGGACTTATTGTTGCACCAGGACTTATGGATACACATGTACATTTCAGAGATCCAGGATTTACTTATAAAGAGGATATTATTACTGGAGCAGCAGCAGCAGCAAAAGGTGGTTTTACAAGTGTAGTCTGCATGGCTAATACTAAACCGGCAGTTGATAATATTGAAACTCTTGAGTATATTCAGAAAAAAGGTGAGACAACAGGAATTCATGTTTTGCAGACAGCGTCTGTAACTAAGGAATTAAAAGGTGTTGAACTTGTAGATATGGAAGCACTTGCTAATGCAGGAGCTGTTGGATTTACAGATGATGGAATTCCGATTATGAATGAACATGTTCTTGTAGAGGCCATGAAGAAGGCAGCAGAGTTGGATCTACCAATCAGTCTTCATGAAGAGGATCCAGAGTTTATAATAAGACCAGGAGTTAATCAGGGGAAAGTTGCTGAACAGCTTGAATATGGAGGTGCATCTGCTACAGCAGAAGATGTTATGGTTGCAAGAGATTGTATTCTTGCATTGCATACAGGAGCATCGGTATGTATACAGCATATTAGCTCAGGAAATTCAGTGGAAATTGTCAGAACTGCCAAGAAGCTTGGTGCTGATGTGCATGCTGAAGCAACTCCACATCATTTTACTCTTACAGAAGATGCGGTACTTAAGTATGGAACTAATGCCAGAATGAATCCGCCATTAAGAACGGAAGAAGACAGAATTAAGATAATTGAAGGTATTAAAGATGGTACGATTGATATGATAGTGACAGATCATGCACCACATAGTGATGAAGAGAAGGCCAGACCATTAGAAAATGCACCTAGTGGAATTACAGGTCTGGAGACATCTCTGGCACTTGGAATCAAATCACTGGTAGAACCGGGACATATATCTTTAATGAAGCTTATGGAATTAATGAGTAAGAATCCTGCTGAATTCTATCGTATGATACCGGGAAGTATTACTAAAGGAGCAGCAGCAGATTTAGTTATCTTTGGAGAAAAAGAACTATGGACCGTAAGGAAAGAAGATTTTGCATCAAAGGCATCTAATAGTCCTTTTATCGGATGGGAATTACCAGGTAAAATACATTATACTATATCTTCAGGAAAGATAGTTTATCAGAGATAATAAAATTCGACCAAATTGTGTATAGTGATACGCAATTATTCCATTGAAATATTTTGTATATCATATATAATTAGAAGGGCATGCAAGAATTATATATGAGAGGAGAAAATTTACTTGGAGATAAAACTAATTAAGATTGATAATGAAAGTTATTTTGTATACCAATCTTCAAGAAAGGTGTATAAGGAGAGAGTTGCGGACATAATGTATTTTGCAAGAGGTGGCAGAAGAGTTACTATGCATTCACGCGAGTCTGGTGAAATTGAATTGTATTGTAGTCTTGTAGAAATCTACAGAGTACTTATTACAGAAGGATTTCATTATATTAATCAGTCAGTGCTTATTAATATATCTTATATAACTAACATTAAGAAGAATCTTGCAAAAGTGGGAAATGGCAAATATATTGAAATCAGCAGAAACAGAAGAGCACTTATTATTAATAAATTCTGTGAAACTCTGAAGTAGGTATATATAGCATATTCTCATTTGATTAAATATGGAGGTATGCTTATGAGATATTATGCTGTATCGCAATGGCTTATTTTTTTCTTTATATATTGTTTTTTGGGTTGGATATGGGAATGCTGTTATGTTTCTGTGAGGAAACATAAGTGGGTAAACAGAGGTTTCCTGCATGGTCCATTCTTGCCAATATATGGTTCAGGGGCAATTGTAATATTGATTAGTACGATTGCAGTGAAAGATATTGTTCCACTGGTCTTTCTGCTAGGAATGGTATCATCTACAATACTTGAATTCTGCACTGGCTGCTGCATGGAGAAGCTTTTTGGTGTAAGATACTGGGATTACAGCAATCTTCCACTTAATTTTAAAGGGCATATATGTTTCTTTATATCACTTGCATGGGGAGCATTCTCTATTTTGCTTGTGTGTGTAATACACAAGCCCATCGAAGCAGCAGTACTTATGATTCCAAGAACAATAGCAGATATTATTGCAGTAGTTCTGGCAATATACATGGCAGCAGATTTTGCTGTTTCAATTAATGAGGCTATGGACCTTAAGGCGACACTTGAAAAATTTACGAAAGAGAATGAACAGCTTCAGATGTATGCCAGAAGAATGGAGATTACGGCCACATTTGCAGAAGAAGAATTTAATAAGAAAAAGGAACAATTCATGGCAGCAGTGGCTGAAGAAAGAAGACAGTTATCTGAGAGAGCTGATAGAAGATACAGCCATATTACAAGTATTATTAAGAGAAATCCTAATGCTGTTTCAAGAGTACATAAAGAATCTATTAATGAAATCAAAGAAATTATTGCTAACAGAAAGGCAAAGAAGGATAATTAATGTTGGAAAAGATATTGTTATATAATGTTAAGAACCCTCAGCATATCATTAAAGCAGCATCTAATATGAGAATTATATGCGGATTTATTAATGAGTCAGATACAGACAGGACTCTGGCAGAAATTGCAACTGATGTAAGAGGCATATCATTATCAGATGCAGAGAAATATCAGCCACAAGAAAATAAAGAGAGTCTTGTTATATTCTGTGACGTGACAGATAAGCATATGGATAAGCTTCTCTTTGAAATGAGACAGAAGAGTTTTGATGTATCATTTAAGGCAGTATTGACAGATACTAATAGAAAGTGGAATATTAAGCAGATGCTTGTGGAGATGAGAAGAGAAAAATTTGAATATATGCGGAGAAATATGAAATAATAATTATTAAAGATAAAGGAGATAAGATATGGAAATCAAACATGTAAAAGCAAGTGAATTCAATAATGAGGTACTTAAAGCGGATAAGCCGGTTCTTGTGGATTTCTGGGCAGACTGGTGCGGACCATGCAAGATGTTAGGACCAGTTCTTGAACAGGTTGCAGCTAAGGTGGATGATGTTCAGATTGTAAAGATTAATGTAGATGAGGAATCATCAGTTGCAGAGAAATATAATATTATGTCAATCCCTACATTACTTTTATTTAAGAGTGGTGAGTGTGTGGCAAAGAGTGTTGGTTTTATAAGTGAAGGACAGGTAATGGAATTTATTGGTAAATAACATTAATACAGCCTGAAGTACTGATGAATACTGCATTTATAAAGGGGGAATATTTCACGATATTCCCCTTAAATTGTACAAAATTAAATACTCTTGTTAAACCTATTGATTTATTATCAGAAGCATGTTAGAGTAATCATGGTCAAATTGTTATGGATTTGTCAATGTATATTTATAGGAACAATAAGTATCCTATAATGCATGGCAATTTTTATTTTGACTAAGATTGTATACAGTGTACAAAAAGAAATACATTTTTCTTAAAGAGTACATTGAAATATATTATATTTAAGGAGGATCAATTCAAATGGTTGAGAAGACACAGTGGGCTGGATTCAAGGGAAGACTTTGGAA
>QWCN01004224.1_pt1 | contig 15554 bp, 12 predicted proteins | sample 1972711 | NCBI WGS metagenome assembly QWCN01 (sample SAMN09866707, study PRJNA288562) | Human gut metagenome isolate term1_stool, whole genome shotgun sequencing... | isolation source: gut | host: Homo sapiens | place: USA: California | reverse complement strand
GTTTATCATAGATTTAGAAAAGCTGGCGGCGGAAATCAAAGAGCTTGAACGCCAGATTGAAATCGAAAAATCACGTCATTACGTTTTAACGAAAGAACAAGTTGTGCAGAGATTAACAGCACTTTCAAAAGGCGATATCAAGGACAATACATATCGACGGACGTTGATAAAACTATTTGTCAATAAGATATTCTTATATGACGATAAATTCACGATCACGTTCACTACCGGCGACGATGAAGTTGAAATCACCGATGCGCTGTTAAGCAAAATTGAAAGCGGAAAAAATAGAAAAGAAGGGACTTCTTTTTGTCTATCAAATGTTGTGGCCCACCAAAAAAGAGTTTTGTCTTTTGACAAAACTCTTTTTTCAATGTGCGGGTCGAGAATGACGAGTAATTTCTGCGGCCCGCAGTTTGTGGGCATGTGGCGCGAAAAGCTGTGGCACAAAGAAATGACCGCAACAATCCATAGCGCAAAACTGGGCGAATAACAGCGAAACAGAGTGTAAAAGCACGCTTTATCTGGGGCTAAACGCAGATATAAGCGTGCTTTTGCGTAGAAATGCCCTTGACAAATTCCGAGCAACATAATAGACTTAAAACGTCTAATCGGGATAGAAAAGGGGCAAGAACATGACACTGAAAGACCTGCCGATCGGCAAAACGGCAACGGTGACAAGCGTTGGCGGCGAGGGCGCGCTGCGCCAACATTTTCTGGATATGGGGCTCATTCCGAAGGCGGACGTCACCATGGTGAAATTCGCACCTATGGGCGACCCCGTTGAGGTGCGCATACATGGCTACGAGCTGACGCTGCGCCTTGCCGATGCGGAAAAAATAGAGATCGATAAAATTCGCGACACGATAACGGAGCCGATGCGCCGCAGGACGCACGCCCGATTTTCCACCCGGGTCTCGGCGAGGGCGGCAAGTACCACGTGCAGACCGGCGAGCCGCTGCCGCCCGGAGAAACGCTGACCTTTGCACTTGCGGGCAATCAGAACTGCGGCAAAACGACGCTGTTTAATCAGCTGACGGGCTCTAATCAGCACGTGGGCAACTTTCCGGGCGTGACGGTGGACCGCAAAGACGGTGCGATACGCGGCGTGGAAAACACGCTCGTCACCGACCTGCCGGGCATTTACTCCATGTCGCCATACTCGAGCGAGGAGCTCGTCACGCGGCGCTTCGTTTTGGATGAGCATCCGCGCGGCATCATCAACATTGTGGACGCGACGAACATAGAACGCAATTTGTATCTGACGATGCAGCTGATGGAACTGGATGTGCCGATGGTGCTGGCGCTCAATATGATGGACGAGGTGCGCCAAAACGGCGGCTCTGTGCGCGTGAACGAGATGGAGGAGATGCTCGGCATCCCCGTGGTGCCGATCTCCGCCGCGAAAAACGAGGGTATTGAGGAGCTTATCGACCACGCCGTGCACGTGGCAAAGTACCGGGAAGCGCCGGGACGGCAGGACTTCTGCGATGTGAACGACCACAACGGCGCGGTACACCGCTGTTTGCACGGCATTATGAGCCTCATTGAAGACCATGCCCACGATGCGGGCATCCCGGTACGCTTTGCGGCGAGCAAGCTCGCCGAGGGCGATCAGCTTGTTTTGAACCGGCTGAACCTCGACCAGAACGAAAAGGAGACACTGGAGCACATCATCACGCAGATGGAAAAGGAACGCGGGCTCGACCGCGCCGCCGCCATTGCCGACATGCGCTTCAGCTTCATTCAAAAAGTGTGCGGCGCTGCGGTCGTAAAGCCGAAGGAAAGCCGCGAGCACGCAAGAAGCGTGGCGATAGACCGCGTTTTGACCGGCAAATACACGGCAATACCGGCGTTTATCGGCATTATGGGTCTTGTATTCTGGCTGACGTTTAACGTCATCGGCGCGTTTTTATCGAATTTACTGGACATGGGCATCGGCGCGTTGACGGATATTGTCGACCGCGGCATGACGGCAGCGAACGTGAACCCTGTGCTGCACTCGCTTGTCATCAATGGTATTTTCACCGGCGTCGGCAGCGTTTTGAGCTTTCTGCCGGTCATTGTGACGCTGTTTTTCTTCCTCTCCATGCTGGAGGACAGCGGATACATGGCGCGCGTGGCGTTTGTGATGGATAAGTTATTGCGCAAAATCGGACTTTCCGGCCGCAGTGTGGTGCCGATGCTCATCGGCTTCGGCTGCACCGTTCCGGGTGTGATGGCGAGCCGCACGCTGCCTTCCGAGCGCGACCGTAAAATGACGATTCTGCTCACGCCGTTTATGAGTTGCTCCGCAAAGCTGCCGATTTACAGCTTTTTTGCGGCGGCGTTTTTCCCGGGCAAGGGTGCACTTGTGATGGTCATTTTGTATTTCACCGGCATTTTGGTCGGTATTTTGATGGCTTTGCTCATGCGCGGCACGATGTTTAAGGGTGAGGCCGTACCGTTTGTGATGGAGCTGCCGAACTATCGCATGCCGGGCGCGAAAAACGTAGCGCAGCTTTTATGGGAAAAGGCGAAGGACTTTTTACAGCGCGCTTTTACGGTCATTTTTGTTGCGACCATCATCATTTGGTTCCTGCAAACGTTTGACCTGCGCTTTAATATCGTTTCCGATTCCAAAGACAGCATTTTGGCGGTCATCGCCGGGTGGATTGCACCGATTTTTGCGCCGCTCGGCTTTGGCGACTGGCGTATCTCTACGGCACTCATCACGGGCTTTATGGCAAAGGAAAGCGTGGTGTCTACCTTGACGGTGCTGTTCGGCTCCTCCACGGCGCTTACAACGCTGCTGACGCCGCTTTCCGCCGTAAGCCTGCTTGTGTTCTGCCTGCTGTACACGCCGTGTGTGGCGGCCATTGCATCCGTAAAGCGCGAGCTTGGCGGTAAGTGGGCGGCAGGCGTCGTCATCGGTCAGTGCGTCATCGCGTGGTTGATGGCGGGACTTGTGTACGGCATGGGGTCGCTGTTTATATGATGGATAAGCTGAACATAGGCACGGTTCTTGTGTTCCTTTTGCTCGTCATAGCGGTGTTTTTTGCTGTGCGGGCAATTCAAAAAGGAAAGACCGGCGGCTGCGGCGGGGACTGCACCCACTGCACCGGCTCTTGCGCAAAGCCGGAACAGAAAAACAAAGCATAAAAAGAACAGAGCATAAAAAATCTCCTGCTTCCCGAAAGAGGCAGGAGATTTCGTTATCTTAACTTATTCGTCTTCTTCGGAGACGCCGTGCTCGTGTGCTTCGTCGGCGTCCTTGATCTCGCCCACGATGGGGGTGGGGTCGATGCCGCGGCGGCGATAGTAATCGGAGACCGCAGCCTTAATGGCCTGCTCGGCCAGAACGGAGCAGTGAATCTTGATGGCCGGAAGACCGTCCAGCGCTTCCATGACCGCCTTGTTCGTCAGTTTCAGAGCTTCCGGGATCGTCTTGCCTTTTACAAGATCGGTCGCCATGCTGCTTGTCGCGATGGCCGCGCCGCAGCCGAAGGTCATGAACTTTACGTCCGTGATGACGTCGTTATCGACCTTGATGTACATGCGCATGATGTCGCCGCACTTCGGGTTGCCGACTTCACCGACACCGTCTGCATCTTTGATTTCGCCAACGTTGTGCGGGTTGGAGAAGTGTTCCATTACTTTTGCACTGTATGCCATATCGTTTCATTTCCTTTCGTACATCCGTACCGGATTATTTTAAAATTAAGAGATCGTGCGGCCGTGAATGATCGCATCCCACAGCGGGCTCATGGCGCGCAGACGGTCGATGATCTTCGGGAGCACCTCGATGATGTAATCGGCGTCGCTCTCGTCGTTCACGTCGCTGAAGCTGAGACGCAGGGAACCGTGGGCAACCTCGTGCTTAAGGCCGATGGCAAGCAGCACATGGCTCGGGTCGAGAGAACCGCTGGTGCAGGCGCTGCCGGAAGAAGCGCAGACACCCTTAAGGTCGAGCATCAGCAGCATGGATTCGCCCTCAACGCCTTCGAAGGAGAAGTTCACGTTGCCCGGCAGACGATGGTAGCGGTCGCCGTTCAAATGACTGCGGTCAATCTTTGAAAGCTCCGTGATGAGCTTATCCTGCATGCGGCGCAGCTTTGCGTTCTTTTCGTCCATCGTATTGATGGCGTTCTCGAGCGCAACGCTGAGGCCGACAATGCTTGCAACGTTTTCGGTGCCGGCGCGGCGGCCGCGCTCCTGTGCACCGCCATCGATGAGGTTCGGCAGGATGATGCCCTTCTTGATATACAGCACGCCGACGCCCTTCGGGCCGTGGAACTTGTGGCCGCTGAGGGACAGCATGTCAATGTTCTGCTCTTTTACGTTGATCGGCACATTGCCGACAGCCTGTACGGCGTCGGTATGGAACCAAACGCCATGCTTTTTGCAGATTTCACCAATCTCCGGGATGGGCTGGATGGTGCCGATCTCGTTATTGGCATACATGATGGTGACAAGGCCGGTCTTATCGGTGATGGCGGCCTCGAGCTCTTCCGGGACGACGATGCCGTTTTCATGCACGTCGAGGTACGTGACCTCAAAGCCCTCTTTTTCGAGCGCTGCGCAGGTGTGCAGCACCGCGTGGTGCTCAAACTTGCTTGTGATGATGTGGTTTTTGCCCTTTTTCAGCATCTTGTGCGCTGCGCCCTTAATGGCCCAGTTGTCGCTTTCGCTGCCGCAGCTTGTGAAGTAGATCTCATTCGGCTCTGCACCGAGACATTTTGCTACTTTTGCACGTGCTTCCTCAAGCGGCTTTTTTGCAGCCGTGCCGAGCGCATACAGGCTTGACGGGTTGCCGTAGCATTCGGTGTAGTACGGCAGCATAGCCTCAAGCACCGCAGGGGAGACGGCAGTGGTAGCGGCGTTGTCCGCATAGATGATCTTCTTGCCGTTGTTTTCCATAGCTTTATCAGTACCTTTCGGATAGTGTTTTTTGTGAGGGAACAGAAAACGCATTTGGGGTCGATCGGTCGGGATACGCATATTCTTTCCTCAGCGAGATAAATATACACCAAATTGGTATACTTTTCAATAGGGAAATTCCAGAAAGTCAAAATTTTTCTGAAAAAGCAGGAAATAAAGGCCCTGAACGAGAGTTTTCCGTACAAAATGGAAGAAAACGACGGCCGTTTTTTGAAAACCGGCGTACAGAACACAAAAAATCGGGAGAATATGGGAATAGAACCTCTGCGGTGTGCCCAAACTCCGTACAGAGCGAAACGGCACGCGGCTTGACAGCACGGGGAGAATAGCGTAAAATAGAATTATCTTTTTGTGTGCGGGTATTTTTCGCATGCGTGAACGGCTGACACTTTGCACGTAAACGGTACGTGTAACGGATAATGAAAAAAACGCTGCGGTGTTTTGATTTACATGTGTTGAACGGAAAAAACAGAAGAAAGAAAAGCAGAAGGCGGCGCGGACTTGCGTGCGTTTTATTCTGCTCATGCCGAAAGGCGACACTGCGCAGAGCATCGGTTGGTGCTTTTGTATACCTTATTCTTGCGTGAATTGCGACAGTGCGCCTGTCTTATTTGAAAGGAAGGTCAATTTGGCAGAAAAAAGAATCAGAAAAATGACGAAATTAACGTCGCTCGGCGACGCGCCTGCAAAGCAGCAGGATCAGCCCCTCAGCGGTGCAGGGGAAAGCTTCATCGGCAAGATTTCCGGCCCCATCGAAAAGCCGGTGAGACGCCAGAAAACGCGCAGAACGGAAAACGCGCAGGTAAAAGAAGAAGCGGCACAGCAAACCGTGAGCGAAACAAAAGAGACGAAGCCGAAGCGCACGCGTACCGCGCAAAACACGGACGCACACAAAAAGACGACGAAAACGGTAAAATCGGCCCCAAACGGTGAAAAAGCACCCGCTAAGACAACAAAAAGCACGCAGACGAAAAATAACAAGGGCAGGGGCAGGCGCACAAAGCAGAAGCCCTCTGTGCGCGCGTATTTCCTCGGCGGCTTAAATGAGATCGGCAAGAACTTCACGCTGTTTGAGTGCGAAAACGACATGGTTATCGTGGACTGCGGCCTTGCCTTCCCGGACGAGGAAATGCCCGGCATCGACGCGGTTATTCCGGATTTCACATTTGTTGAGAAAAACAAGGACCGCATCCGCGGTATTGTCATCACGCACGGTCATGAGGACCACATTGGTTCCCTGCCGTATTTGCTCAAAAAGATCAATGTGCCGGTGTATGGCACGGCGCTGACGGTGGCACTGATTGCGAATAAGCTCAAGGAGCACAACCTCGGCTATGTGAAGCTGAACGTCACAACGGCGGGCTCGCACATTCAGCTCGGCTGCTTCGACGTGGAGCTTATCCACGTAAACCACTCCATTTCCGACGCTGTGGGTCTTGCGCTGCACACCCCTGCGGGCGTCATTGTCCACACGGGCGACTTTAAGATCGATTTCACCCCCACGCAGGGCGGCATGATCGACCTTGCGCGCTTTGCGCAGCTCGGTCAGGAGGGCGTTTTGCTGCTGATGGCGGACTCTACGAACGCAGAGCGCCCCGGCTACACACAGACGGAGCAGAAGGTGAATGCGACATTTGACGCACTCTTTGCCCGCGCGGAAGCGAATAAAAAGCGACTTATCATCGCGACGTTTGCGTCGAACATCAGCCGCGTGCAGCAGATTATCAACTGCGCGGAAAAGTACGGAAGAAAAGTGGCGCTTTCCGGCAGAAGCATGGTGAACGTCATGTCCATTGCGAGCGAGCTCGGTTATCTCAAAGTGCCGGACGGTCTGCTCATCGACCTCAACATGATCTCCCGTTACACGAAGGAGCAGATTGTGCTCATCACGACGGGCAGTCAGGGAGAGCCGATGTCTGCGCTTACCCGCATGGCGTTTGCCGACCACCGTCAGGTCGCGGTCGGTGAGGACGACATGATCATCATTTCCGCGCGTCCCATTCCGGGCAACGAAAAGATGGTCGGCACCGTTGTAGACGAGCTTTTGAAGCGCGGCTGCGATGTGGTGTACGAATCCATGTACGAGGTGCACGTTTCCGGCCATGCGTGTCAGGAAGAGCTGAAGCTTATTCAGGCGCTGACGAAGCCGAAGTACTTCATCCCGGTGCACGGCGAGCAGAAGCACCTGCGCAAGCATGCGGGCGTGGCCGTCAGCATGGGCATGCCGCCGGAGAACATTTTCATCGGCGATGTCGGCAGCGTGGTGGAGATTCATGAAGACTACATGAAACAGCTGCCCGATGTACAGGCGGGTGCGGTTATGGTGGACGGCCTCGGCGTGGGCGACGTCGGCAGCATTGTGCTGCGCGACAGAAAGCACCTTGCGGAGGACGGTCTCATCATTGCGGTGTGCACGATTGAGGCAGGCTCCGGCAGAGTTGTTTCCGGTCCGGATATCGTATCCCGCGGATTTGTGTATGTGCGCGAGAGCGAGGCGCTGATGGACGAGGCGAGACGGCTTGTCAACAGCACGATTGAGCAGTGCGCGGACGAAAACGTGCGCGAGTGGAGCGCCATTAAGCTGCGCGTGCGCGACAACCTTTCCAGACTGTTATATAACCGCACAAAGCGCAGCCCGATGATCCTGCCGATCATCATGGAAGTTTAAATTCAGTTTAAGTTAGATTAGTTTCTTGAGGGTTTCCCTCAGAAGGAGAGACGGGAAATGAACAAGCGGCGCATCTGGGCGACCTCGCCGGTCTATTATGTTATGGCAGCGGTCATGTTCATTATGGCGTGCTTCAGCTATACGCAGAATAAGATTCTGTTTGCGGTGGAGATCACGGTTTCCGGCCTGTGTTTGGCAGCGGTTATCATGACCGACCTGCATTACCGCGTGCATGTGTACACGGCGCTCAGAGCTGCGAGAAAGGTGCTTTCCGCCGATGAACAGCGCAACCTCGGGCAGTTTGCGCTGCCCCTTGCGGTGCTGGGCTCGGCGGGCGACATCGTCTGGACGAACGAGCGCTTTCAGGATTTATTCACCGAAAACGGCGAAGGCTGCGGCGATAACATTGCGGCGTACATTTACCCGAAGACTTTGCGTCAGATTTTATCCGAAAACGGAACCTCCGTTTCCTACGGCGACCGCGAGTTTACGGCCTACGGCCTGCGCACTGAAAGCGGCAGTGTGCTTTATTTTGTGGACGACACGTATTATAAGCAGATTCAGCGCGACTACCGCGAAAAGCGCACGGTCATTGCGGTCATCTCGTTTGATAACCGCGAGGAGCTGACGCGCGATGCCTCCGGCAGCGAGGATTCCCGCATCACGTCCGAGGTGGAATCCGTCCTGCGCAGCTGGGCGATCGACACCATGGAGGGCTTTCTGCGCCGCATGACGAACGGGCGTTATATGCTCATCACGGACGACCAGCACATTGAAGAAGCCAAAGCGAAGCGCTTTGCCGTTTTGGACAGCGTGCGCGCCGTGAAGGGTGAGAATAACATGTCTGCCACGATTTCCATCGGTATCGGCCGCGCGGGCGTAACGGCGACGGAAAGCGAACTGCATGCCCGTCAGGCACTGGAAATGGCGCTCGGCCGCGGCGGCGACCAGGTGGCCATCTACCAGCAGGACGGTACATACGAGTTCTTCGGCGGCCTCTCCAAGGGTGTTGAAAAGCGCGACAAGGTGCGCACGCGCGTTATTGCCGCGACGCTTTCCGATCACATTAAATCGAGCGACCATATTTTCATCATGGGGCACACGAACTCCGACCTTGACGCCGTGGGCGCGGCGGTCGGCATGTGGGCGGCTGTGACGAAAGGCCTTGACCGCCGTGCAAGCATTGTGATCGACAAGGGCCGCTCTATGGCGACGACGCTTATCAACGCGTTTGAGCACCAGCCGGAGTATGAAAATATGTTCATCACCCCGCAGGAGGCGCTTGACCGCTGCACGCAGCGCTCGCTTCTCATTGTGGTGGATACACATTCCACCTCGTTTGTGGAGAGCCAAGAAGTTTTAAAGGCCATTCCGCGCGTGGTCGTCATCGACCACCACCGCATGATGGTGACGCACATTGAAAACGCGATCATCTTTTACCATGAGCCGTACGCCAGCTCGGCTTCCGAAATGGTGGCGGAGCTCGTGCAGTATATCAACAGCTCCGCGCTCAATAAAAAAGAAGCGACGGCGCTGCTTTCCGGCATTATGCTGGACACAAAAAACTTCGTTTTGAAGACGGGCGTGCGCACATTTGAAGCTTCCGCCTACTTAAAGCGCCGCGGTGCCGACACGGTGGAAGTGAAGAAGATGTTTGCAAATTCGCTTGATACCTATAAAGAGCGCTCTCAGCTTGTGGCAGGTGCAGAGGTTTACAAGGGTTGCGCCATTGCGTGCTCCAACTGGGAATTCCCGAATGTGCGCATTGCGGCGGCGCAGGCGGCGGACGAGCTGCTGTCCATTCAGGGCGTGCGCGCGTCGTTCGTCATTTTCCGCGTGGGCAATGAGATTGCCATTTCGGCACGAAGCCTCGGCGACGTGAATGTGCAGATTTTGCTGGAGGAATTCGGCGGCGGCGGTCACCTCAACATGGCGGGCGCGCAGATTAAAAACAGCACCACGAACGATGTGCGCAAGGCACTCATCCGCGTGCTGGACGAAAAGCTTTCCGAAGCGACGAAAAAGAATAACTAATGCGGCAAAGCGGCGCGAAGCCGTTTGACTGCTTTAGCGATAGATTTAAACGATAGGAGATACGACCATGAAAGTTGTACTTTTAGCAGATGTAAAAGGTGTAGGCAAAAAAGGCGAGCTCATCAATGCAGCAGAAGGCTACGCACGCAATTTTCTGCTGCCGCGCAAGCTTGCAAAGGAAGCGAACGCACAGGTGATGAACGAGCTGAAAAACGCCGAGGCCTCCAAGGCATATAAGGTGAAAACCGAGACCGAAGAAGCGCAGCGTATTGCGGAAGCTTTGAAGGACAAGACTGTCCGCATCACCGCAAAGGCGGGCCAGGGCGGCAGACTGTTTGGCTCCGTCACCGCAAAGGAGATTGCGCAGGAGATTAAAAAGCAGTACGGCTTCGACATCGACAAGCGCAAGATCCACCTCGACACCGACATCAAGGCGTTCGGCGGCTATCACATTGAGGTGAAGCTCTATAACGGCATCACCGCGAAGCTGGCGGTATCGGTGACCGAAGCACAGTAAAAGCCTGATTTCCTTGATGCGCAGCATTAAATTTTGCAATGACTAAAAGTCGTTTACGATCAGAAAATCGTTTTCACTTTGAAGTAATTTCACTCAAAAAAGGGTGGTAAAAATGCCGGAAGATAATTTTCAACTGAATACGCCGGCACTGCCCGGAACGGTGATGCCGTTCAGCGCAGAGGCCGAGCAGGCGGTGCTGGGTGCGGTGTTGCTGGAGCCCGACTGTCTCTCGACCGTGGCGGAAATGCTGCCGCGCGCGGACTATTTTTATCAGGTCAATAACCGCACGATTTACAGCGCGATGCTTGATATGTTCACGGCAGGCCAGCCGGTGGACCTCGTCACGCTGCTGGAGCACCTGCGCGAAGAGGAAAACTTCGATGAAGGCAGCGGAAAGGTGTATCTGATGCAGCTTGCGCAGCTTGTGCCGAGCGTCTCGAATGTGGAGCGTTACTGCACCATTGTGCGTGACCGTTACGATTTGCGTATGCTCATTCAGGCGGCGCGCGGCATTTTGGATGACGCCATGGAGGACACCGGCGAAACCTCGCTCCTCTTGGATTCCGCCGAGCAGCGCATTTTTGACATCCGCCAGGGCAAGGCGTTAAAGGGGCTTGAGCGCCTGAACGAAGTGCTGTTTGAGACGTTTGAACGCCTTGACCGCTTGAATTCGCCGGACAAAGACCTGTACCGCGGCATCCCTACGGGTATCCGCGAGCTGGATAACACGATCACGGGCCTGAACCGCTCCGACCTTGTCATCATCGGCGCACGACCCGGCATGGGCAAAACGAGCTTTGCGCTGAACATTGCGCGCCATGCCGCCATCACGGCAGGCAAGCGCGTGGCATTTTTCTCGCTGGAAATGAGCAAGGAGCAGCTCGCTTCCCGTATCATTTCCACGGAGGCACTCGTCGGCGGCACAAAGCTGCGCACGGGCGACTTGACGGAGGGCGAATGGACGCGCCTTGTGGAGGCGGGCGATATTCTCTCTAAGGCTGATTTGTACCTCGATGATTCCCCGGGCATTACGGTGCCGGAGATGAAAGCAAAAGTGCGTCGTTTAAAAGACGTTGATCTTGTCATCATCGACTACTTACAGCTGATGAACAGTGCAAAGCGCATTGATAACCGCGTGCAGGAAATTTCCGAGATCACGCGAAGCCTCAAGATCATGGCGAAAGAGTTGAATATCCCGGTTGTGACATTGGCGCAGCTTGCCCGTGCGGGTGAAAAGCGACAGGAGCACCGCCCGGTACTTTCTGACCTTCGAGATTCCGGCTCCATCGAGCAGGATGCCGACATCGTGCTGTTCCTGTACCGAGACGCGTACTACGCGAACGAAAAGGCTTCGCCCGAAGACGTGGACAAAAACAAGGCCGAGGTCATCGTGGCGAAAAACCGTCACGGCGATCTGCGCAGCGTGCCGCTGCACTGGCAGGGTGAGTTCATGCGCTTTACATCGCAGGAAGTTGTGCGTCATGAAAGCTGAGGACATCCTCGCCCGCGTGCGGTATGATCTGCCGGAGACGGGAAAAATTGTCGTGGGGCTTTCCGGTGGGGCGGATTCCGTGCTGCTGACGTATTTGCTTGTACAGAAGTACGGCGCGGAGCGTTTGCTTGCGGTGCATGTGCACCATGGCATTCGTGGGGCGGAAGCCGACCGCGACGCGGAATTTGTGCAGAACTACTGTAAAGCACTTAAACTTCACTGCAAGGTGATCTATAAGGATATTCCCGCGCTTGCGGCCGTAAGCGGCGAGGGCGTGGAGGAATGCGCGCGGCGCGTGCGCTACGCGTGCTTTGCGGAGGAAGCAGGGGGAAACGGGTGCATCGCCACGGCGCACAACGCCGACGATAATGCCGAAACGCTGCTTTTGAACCTGACGCGCGGCATGGGGCCGCATGGTGCAGGGGGCATTCCGCCGCGGCGCGGCAGAATTTATCGCCCGATTTTGAACATTTCCCGCGCAGAGGTGGAATATCTCTGTAAAGTATATCAACTTGACTACGTGACGGACTCCACGAATTTGACGGTGGACTACACGCGCAATAAGCTGCGCCACAGCGTGCTGCCGGTGCTGAAGGATGTAAACCCGCAGATGACGCAGGCGACGTCCCGCTTTGCGGAGAGCATGCGGTTGCAGAATGAATTTGTGTTTGCGTGCGCGAATGAATTGCTCTGTAAAGCGAAAACGCCTTACGGGTATGACTTGGAAATTTTGCGGAGCGCGCACGAGGCGGTGCTGCGCGCGGCGCTGGAACTGCTGTTATCGTCTTACGGGCGGCTCTCTTATGAGCACATCTGCAGGGCGGCGGGCTGCGTTTTCATGGGCGGCAGTCTCTCTTTGCCGGGGGACATCGTGCTGGAGGCGAAGCAGGACACGCTCACGATACGAAAAAACCGGGAGATAAAAGACCGGAATGTGTTTTCTGTTCCGTTGAGAGCGGGCGAAAACGTGCTTCCGAACGGGAAAACGCTGTTTGTGGAGAAAAAAATTCCCGAAAAAGAAGAAATCGACCGGAAAGTTCATAATTTGTTATTCCAAAACTTTTCGGATTGTGATAGAATTACGAATGTTCCGAGAGTACGGACGCGGCGCGCGGGCGATGTTTTCAGACCCGCAGGGCGCGGCGTGACGAAATCGGTCAAAAAAATCCTGAATGAACTGCGCATTCCGGCGGCGGCGCGCGACTGTTTGCTGTTGCTTGAAAAAGACGGTGAGATCATCTGGATCGAAGCGGTCGGCGCGGCGGAGGGCTATGCGGCAAAGCCGAATTTCCCGGCACTGGAGCTTACGGTGACGGACACGGCAGGCATAACCCGCATATAAAGCGGAAAGAATTTTGAGGAAAGGGTCATCCGAATGGAAAACACAATGTTAAACGATATCAAGGAAGTTTTGTACAGCGAAGCGTACATCGACAGCATGGTTAAGCGCGTGGGCGCGGAAATTTCCCGCGATTACGCCGATAAAAACCTGCTGCTTGTCAGCGTTTTGAAGGGTTCTGTCGTCTTTATGGCAGACCTTATGAGAAACATTAAATGTAAATGTGCAATCGACTTCATGGCAACTTCAAGCTATGCTTCGGGTACCGTTTCTTCGGGAAATGTTAAAATAATAAAAGACCTCGACGTCAACCTTTCGGAATACGATGTCCTTATCGTCGAAGATATCCTTGACAGCGGATATACGCTGTCGAAGCTTATGGAAATTCTCGAAACGAGAAGCCCGAAATCTCTTCGCCTCTGCACTCTTCTCGACAAACCCGACAGAAGAAAAGCGGATGTTCACCTTGATTTCAGAGGTTTTACCATTCCCGACGAATTTGTTATCGGATACGGCCTTGACTACGACGAAAGATACAGAAACCTTCCTTATATCGGAATACTGACCCTTGACGCCGAATAAAATAACCCAAGATATACCGACACTATGAAAACAACAGGAGGACCAGAAATTTGAAAAAATTCAGAGGAACGGTTTTTTATATAGCCGTATTTGTTCTTCTAATAGTCGTTGCTTCTTTTCTGTTTACACAGGCTTCAACAAAGCCCGTAAAATATTCCGACCTCGTAAAACTTTTTGAAAACGGGGAAGTCAGAAGCTTTGAAATAAAGGACAGAACCCTTATTTACGCTACATGGAAAGACAACCCCGAAGCTGATAAAGAAATAACGAAAAAGACCGAATATACGCTTTACAGCCCGACTTGGTTCATGGACGAAATCAAGCCCTATGTCGAAAAGCAGCTTGCCGACGGCACTTTGCAGAATTACGACCTTACGCCTAAGGCGGAAACGCCGATATGGGTTTCGATTCTTCCGTATATCTTCCTCGGCGGAATTCTGATTTTCTTCTTTTTCTATATGACAAATCAGATGAACGGCGGCGGAAAAGGAGCGATGAATTTCGGAAGAGCCCGTCTCAAAAACGGGAATACCTCCAAAAAGAAAGTTACCTTTAACGATGTTGCCGGTGCGGACGAAGAAAAAGAGGAAATGTCGGAAATCGTCGAATTTCTTAAAAATCCGAAGAAATTCCTTGACCTCGGAGCAAGAATTCCGAGAGGCGTTCTGCTTGTCGGTGCTCCCGGTACCGGTAAAACCTATCTTGCGAAAGCCGTTGCGGGAGAAGCGGGCGTTCCGTTTTTCAGCATTTCGGGTTCCGACTTCGTCGAACTTTACGTCGGTGTCGGAGCGTCGCGTGTCCGTGATACTTTCGAACAGGCGAAAAAGAGCTCTCCCTGTATAATCTTTATAGACGAAATAGACGCTGTCGGCCGTCAGAGAGGTGCAGGTCTCGGCGGCGGACACGACGAAAGAGAACAGACCCTTAATCAGCTGCTTGTTGAAATGGACGGCTTTGAAGAAAATGAGGGCGTTATCGTTATGGCGGCGACAAACCGTCCCGATATCCTCGATAAAGCTCTTCTCCGTCCCGGACGTTTCGACCGTCAGATAGTCATAACTCTTCCCGATGTCAAGGCACGTTTGCAGATTCTTGAAGTTCACGCAAAGAAAAAGCCGTTGGGCGACGATGTAAACCTTGAAACCATCGCAAAAACGACCTCGGGCTTTGCTCCTGCGGATCTTGAAAATATCCTTAACGAAGCGGCTCTTCTTGCAGCAAGAAGAAAACGCGAAAAGATTATGATGTGCGATATCGAAGACGCCATGCTCAAAGTCGTTGTCGGCGTCGAAAAGAAATCGCGTAAAATTTCCGATAAGGAAAAGAAACTTACCGCATATCACGAAACAGGTCACGCGATAGTCAGCAGCAATCTTTCGTCGCAGGATCCCGTTCATCAGATTTCAATCGTTCCGAGAGGCGGTGCGGGCGGATATACCTATTATCTTCCGAAAGAGGATAAGAGCTATATGTCCAAAAACGAAATGATTGACGAAATCGTTTCACTTCTCGGCGGACGCGTTGCCGAATCCATTTTCCTTGACGACATTTCGACAGGTGCTTCAAATGATATCGAAAGAGCTACCGATATCGCCCGTAAAATGGTAACAAAATACGGCATGGGCGATAAGCTCGGACCCATAGCTTTCGGAAATCCCCATGAAGAAGTATTCCTCGGAAGAGATTTCGGCGAACAGAAGAACTATTCCGACGAAGTCGCTTTTGAAATAGACGAAGAAATCAAGAGTATTGTCGACAGTGCTTATAATAAAGCCAGAACTATCCTTACCGAAAACAGCGAAAAGGTTCACCTGATAGCAAACAAACTTATGGAAACCGAAAAGCTTTCGGGTGAGGAATTCAGAGAAATGTATTTCGGAAAAACGGAAGAAACGGAAAGCTCGGAAACTTCGGCTGAAACTTCTGCCGCGGCAGATTCCGAAACGGAAACATCTTCCGACGAAAACTGATAATTCACAATTTGTTCACGAAAAAACTATTG
>QWCN01004222.1_pt1 | contig 15557 bp, 10 predicted proteins | sample 1972711 | NCBI WGS metagenome assembly QWCN01 (sample SAMN09866707, study PRJNA288562) | Human gut metagenome isolate term1_stool, whole genome shotgun sequencing... | isolation source: gut | host: Homo sapiens | place: USA: California | reverse complement strand
ATAGAGGGAGATGCCGGTGCACCGGTGGAATTGGATGAAGTGGAAAAACTGGAAGAGGTGCTTCCTGTTATTTGGGACGAGCTTTCACCCGAGGCACGGGCGGTGATTGATAAGCAGGGAGTGGTTTATACAGATGAAGAAGGCGATTTGGTAACTTCCATCGTCAATCATAAAGACTGTGTATTTACCTGTTATGATGAGAAGGGGTACTGTTATTGTGCCATTGAGAAAGCTTTCCGGGCAGGTAAGACCGATTTCTATAAACCAATCTCCTGTCATCTTTATCCCATCCGTATAGGTGATTATGGTCCTTACAAAGCGGTGAATTATCATCGTTGGAACGTATGTAAAGCCGCAGTGTTGCTGGGACAAAAAGAGAATCTGCCTGTTTATAAGTTCTTAAAAGAACCGTTGGTACGGAAATTTGGCGAGGAATGGTATAAGGAGCTGGAGATTGCGGCAGAGGAATTGCAGAGAAGAGGAATGATGTAAATCTTGTCCGGTTTGATCATTCCCGATTTATTATATTAACCAAAATTTAATACTACGAAAAGCCCCCATGAAAAGATTACTCTTGTCGTGCTGTATCCTGTTATGCGTCGTTTCGGCTATGCAGGCTCAAGAACAGCCCTTAATCAGTCCGGATGATTCTATCCGCAGTTTGGTGGGACGTCTGTTCCCGAACAGCAATCCGGATATCTCAGCGCACATGAATCTGCAATTCTCTACTTCGGGAGTTGCCAACTTTGTTGAAGGCGATTTGGAAGACGCCTCTTTCAAACTGAATCGTGTGAAGCTGGAAATATTAGGTTCTTTCAGCAAGCAATTTTCTTATCATTTCCGTCAGTCGTTTAATAAATACAGTAATCCGCACTCGCTGGATAATTTATCCTCTTCTATTGAGTATGCTCTGGTAAATTGGAAGATGTCCGATAAGTTCACTTTGAATGTCGGAAAACAAGATATCGCCTTGGGAGGATATGAATATTATGTCAATGCCATCAAGGTACGCGAGTATAGTGAGTTTAATGATAATATCAGTTGCTATCAGGCGGGGGTAGCCGGAAGATTCAATTTGTCGCCTGCCAATGAGTTGGTGCTTCAGGTAGTAAACAACCGTAGCGGAGAGAATGATGAGACTTATCTTTACGGTTTGCCGCAAGGGGTGGAAAAGGCCAAAGTCCCTGTTCTGTCAACCGTGAACTGGAACGGGCTCTTCTTTGATAATGCGGTGCAATTGCGTTATGCGGCGTCATACGGACAGCTGGCGGAAGGTAAAAACCTTTATTGTTTTACGGCGGGTAATATATATGAGAAAGGTCCTGTTATCGCTTATGTTGATTTGATGTATTCTCGTGAAGGATTGGATAGCAAAGGAATTATCAGTGACTTGCAAGGCCCTGTTCTGTCGGCTCCGTCTACAGCGCAGCATGCGGAATACTTTACTACCGTGGTGAACTTTGACTATCGTATCCATCCTAATTGGAATCTTTACCTGAAAGGCGCTTATGAGAGGGCTGGTATTTATAAGACAAACGGGCATTTTGAGAAAGGGCTTTATCGTACGACATGGAATGCGCAGGCTTGTGTGGAGTATTTCCCGATGCGCAATAGCGAACTGCTTCTCTTTGCCCATTTTTTATATAAAGGACATCATTTGGCCCGGCGTGCGCAGGCCTTGGGAGGCATGAGTCCGGATACCCAACGCGTCTCCATCGGGTTGGTTTACTCTATTCCGGTGTTCTGATACACACAACTGTCCTCATGCTGCACGCTAAAGCGTTTTTGCTGTATGGTCAAGACCTTTTATACAGAAAGCTACTGCATCCTTCCATAGCAAGATGTACGTCTCACAGTGGAAGAACGTAGTAATTGATAGGAGGAAAAGTCTTAAGGATGAGGTTTCCTCTTTTTTATTGTAAGATCGGGAAAATACGCTATATTTGTGAAATAATTAAATACTTCAATTAACAACACAAGATAGTATAATGAAAAAGATCGTCTTTTTTTTCCTGATGACTATATTGATAGCCTCATGCCATCAAGAAGAACTTTCTTCTGTTCCAGATGAACCGGAAGGGAAACAGCCTGTTTTTGATTTATCGGAAGAAGAGGTGCTTCAGGGTTGCATTTATGTGAAATTGAAAGAAGAACCAGCCGGAGAGGTGCGGGTAAGGAGCATAGGCAACACGGTAACGACAGGAGTCAAGGTATTGGATCGGGCTGCTTCTTCTTTGAAAATCGAGAGAATGGAACGTACTTTCCCTTATGCTGGCAAGTTTGAAGAACGTACCCGTAAAGAGGGGCTTCATTTATGGTATAATGTCTGGTTTTCTAAAGAGACATCGGCCACCCGTGCTGCTACCGAAGTGGCTTTTCTGGATGGTATTGAAACGGCTGTACCTGTTCCTAAGATTGTATCCAGGGCAACGCCGGAAACAGCGTGGAGCCTGTATGGCGTCCGGACGGGAGAGTGGCTGTTCAATGATCCGGATCTGTCCAGACACAATGGTATCTGGATAATCCCGGTACGGAGTCTTGGCAGAAGAAGGGTGCGGATATCCGTTTGTTTGATGTGTGGAAACAATATAATGGGAATCCGGCTGTCATTGTAGCGGTTGTAGATGGAGGCATTAATCAGGAACATCCTGATTTGCAGGATAATCTATGGACGAATCCGGATGAGATACCAGGTAATGGTATGGACGATGATGGCAATGGATATGTGGATGACATACATGGTTATAATTTTGTGGATGATAATGCGACTTTGGTTCCTCACCGCCATGGGACTCATGTGGCGGGCACTATCGGTGCGACAAATAATAATGGAACAGGTATCAGCAGCATTGCAGGGGGGGACGGAACTTCCGGCAGTGGGGTGAGACTCATGAGTTGTCAGATTTTGAAAAGCCTTACCTCTATCGGAGGAGAAGTAGCTTCTGATCCGTTTATTGCCGCCGCGATTAAGTATGGCGCTGATAATGGAGCTGTCATCAGCCAGAACAGCTGGGGATACGCTGCCACTAGGGCGGGAAGGAATGCTTCTTCGTATATTAATCCTGTACATAAGGAAGCTATTGATTACTTTATAAAATATGCCGGATGTGATAACAAAGGAGAGCAACTTGACGGAAGTCCCATGAAGGGAGGTATTGTATTGTTTGCATCAGGTAATGCGAATACGTCCGATCCCAGGATAGCGGCACCGGCTGATTATGAAAAGGTTGTTGCGGTTGCAGCCATTGAGGCCGATTATAGGAAAGCTTCTTATTCCAATTATGGCACTTATACGGATATTTCTGCTCCCGGCGGATCGTTGGATGGAGACGGACGGATTTGGAGCACGACTACGGAACGATCCAATAATTATGAATACTTGGCTGGTACATCGATGGCGTGCCCGCTGGTCAGTGGTGTAGCGGCCTTGGTGATAGAGAAGTATGGGGTAGGCAAGAAAGGGTTTACACCGGAGGCTTTGAAGGAGATCCTCTATCAGAGTGCATACGACTTGGATGAATATAATCCGCGATATGCCGGTCAGTTAGGACACGGATGTGTGGATGCCGCCGCCGCTTTAGAGATCGATGTCTCTAATCTTCATCCTTTTATCTTAAAATCCAATCAAATAACTGATAATATGCTGATATTCAGTGTGAGCAGTAGTATGTCCGGAAATGGGAAATTGATTTTGTATAATGGCATCGGCAGTAAGGTGTTGGATCTTCATCTGAAACTTGAAGCCGCATCCCTGCATGCTGTGGACATAACCAAACTCTCTGCCGGATATTATACCTTAGTCTATCAGGCTAAAGGGATGGAAATCAGAGAGAAATTTATCAAGTACTAATCCCAAAAAATAAAGAATATGAGACGAATAGGATTAGGTCTGTTTATAATAGGCATAACTTTTGCCAAGGCTTATGGTCAGGAGGATTACGGACCTGTCAATACCGGAGCGGCAAACTATCTGACTATACCAGCCGATGCGCGCAGCGCGGCCATGGGGGGGGGCGGTGTGGCGGCTCCGGGAGGAGATCATGCCGTTTTTCATAATGGTGCGGCAGCTTTATCGGATGTGACGCGCAGAGGTGGGGTTGCTTATACTTATTCTCCATGGATGCGTGACTATGAGTCCGGATACTCTCTTCATAGCCTGGGTAGTTTTTACAAAATCAATCAGCGTAATGCCATTCTGTTAGGTCTCCGTTATTTCGGCTATCCGGAGATAGATGGAACAGGGGAGGGTGCTTCGGGCATACATCCCAAAGAAATAGCCGTGGAGGCTGGTTATGCATACGAGGTTATAAAGAATTTTTCTGTTTCCGCTACTTTCAAATACTTGTTTTCGGATATGGGCAGGATAGGCAATAGCCGTGGCGCAAGTTCTGTGGCGTTTGATTTAGGAGTATTGTATAAGTGCGGGATAAATGATTGGGAGGGTGCCGGCTGGTCGGTCGGGCTTCATGTGAGTAATCTTGGACCGAAAATAAACTATCTGACTTCTAAAGATGCTCTTCCTGCAACGGTTAAAGTGGGAGGTGCTGCTGACCTGCCTTTTTTACAAATGCATAAATTGACTTTGACTGCCGATTTGGGTTACAGACTTTCACCTGCCGACGTACAGGCGTTAAGTGTAAGTGCCGGCGCGGAATATGCATGGAGGGAACTGGTGATGTTGCGTGGTGGTTATCATTGCGGTGATAAGAAGAAAGGAGATGCCAGTTATGCTACTGCTGGAGCGGGAGTGGAATATGCCGGTGTGCGTCTGGATTTTGCATGGCTGTTTGCAGGGCATGAATACCTTGCCCGAAATACGTTCTGGGTGTCTTTAGGATACTCTTTTTAGACAGAACGTAAGAGCAGTGCTTGCAGTAACCGTCGGATCGTTGGCTGTAGGGGCGGGTTGAATTTGCCCGGATACACCTTCTTTGTGGTATCAGACAGAAGCATTCCGCCCCTACAGGGAACACGATGGTAGTGAAAAAACTTATCAGACAGCCTCGCCAAGATCAACAATTAGTTGAGGCATGGGAAAGTTGTCAGAATACGGTAACTGTGTGCCGGAATTTCCATTTTCTGAGTTGCATCTTTCACTTCAACCTCATCACCGGTGAGATAATCATACCATTTGCCTGTAACGGGGAAAGTAACGGTATATGCTCCATCGGTCTTGCTGAAGTTTCCGGCAACTAACATGTGCTTGGTTGTGGAAGATAAAGTGATGAATCTTCCTTGTCCCCAGTTGCTTGTACCGACTTCCCATGAGAATTGGCTGGTGCTGGTAAATAATTCGGGATTATCATTGCGTAATTTTATCAGCCGTGAATAACTATCGTGTAAAGCCTTGCGGTCTTTGTTCTCCAGATATTCCCAGTGTAGCGGTTTCTTTCCTGTCCGGCCGTTCTCTTCGATGGAAACATCGTATCCCATCTCTCCGAACTGCCAGATCATTTTAGGGCCGGGTACAGTGAAGAAGAAGGATGCGTTCACTTCAAGTTGCCGCATACGGGTGGTTAAGTCTGTTTTCAATGCTTCATCTCCCCATTGGGTTTGCTTGTAGGCGGCTCGTTCTTCGTCATGGCTTTCCATAAATCCTATCCATGCGGGGATACTTTCGTACAGTCCGTCAAATGCGCTGTCATCGTTCCAACCCATGGCGGTCTGGCAATAGGCGTTATTCATGTTCCGCCATAAGTGCATACCGTCTTCGGCCAGTTCTTTTTCTTCTTTGCTATCACAGAAATGTTCCAGGATAACGTATGCCTCGGGTTTCACTTCTTTGATGGCTGCGTGGTAATCTTTCAGAATCTCGATGCGGCTCTTGTCGTAATTGGAAGCGCTACTTTCGGTTGATGCGGCTTGTGTAAAACCTTTAGTCAGGTCGAAACGGAATCCGTCTATATGGTATTCATTCAATAAGAATTGCAGATTGCGTTTCACGAATTTACGTACCAAAGGACTTTCATGATTGAAGTCGTGGAATACGCTGTAAGGGTGAGGTGCGTCTACGTTAAAGTAGGGATTGTTTGGGGCTGTCTTATTGTTTACGCTGTTCCAGTACAATTTGGCAAACGGCATACTTCCGGTTGCATGATTGTAAACTACATCAAAAATAACTGCCATTCCTGCCTTGTGGCACGCATCAATGAAGTCTTTGTACATTTTCTTTGTTCCATACGCTTTGTCCAGAGCAAAGAAGAAGCATGGATTATATCCCCAGCTATCGTTGCCGTCAAATTCCTGGACAGGCATTAATTCAATGGCATTAACACCCAGTGATTTCAAATAATCCAGTTTTTGCATGGCTCCATTGAGGTCATTACTTGCCGTGAAATCACGGAGAAGCATCTCATAAATGACTAGTTGTTCCGGATTGGGTACCTTGAAGTCAGATACTGACCAGCGGTAGTTATCCTGCTGTATCTTGAAAACGGATACGATTCCTTTTCCTCCTTCGGGATAACTTTTGTTATCCGGATAAGTGGAAGAGGATATATAGGAGTCATTATCAGGATCGAGTATCTTTTCGCAATAGGCGTCTCCCAGACGGATGGTTTCACCATTTCTGGTACCTACATAATATTGGAAGGCATATTCTTTGTTTGCATCCAGATTTCTGAGAGTGATCCACCAGCAACCGCTGGCATCATCGCGATACATCTGGCAATTGTCTTCGTTGCTAAGTTGCCAATGATTGAAATCACCTACCACATGGGCGAAATCTTTATGGTTCCCGTCCGTGTCTTTATCGTAAAGGACGAGGGTGACTGTAGAGTTGTCTATAATGTTGATGCCTTCTGCTACATTTTCAGGCAACGTTCCTTTCTTGATAGAGGCCGGAACAAATTCTTGGTAAGTATTGTCTGTGACAGGTATAAAGAGGTCTTCGGTTTGCAGACTTCCATCTTCGTTGCGGAGTACGAATCCTAATTTTTTGACTGGGGTCTTTTCTGAACTGTACCATTGACGGATGGACGGAGATAAGGTAAGCGTCCATACATTATTATCCAGTTTGGACATTTTACACTTGTCCGTGTTTTCATTCCATTCACTTTGTACGTATGACCAAGAGCCTTCACTGATAATGCCTGTATGTGCATATACTGTTCCCTGATAGTTATATAGGAGAGAAGAGCTGGCGGCTCTGTAGTAGATGGTCAGCGGTCGGTCGGCATCAGGCTCTTCCAAAGAATAGCTGAGTCCTTCGGGTATGACAATGGGTTTGGGGGTTTGGGAGATGGTGAACGATTTTTGTGCGCTTCCCGCTATCAGGTTCAGATGGACATTCCGGGTGTCATCGCTTTCGTTTTCATTGACGGTGATGCTGACAGTAACAGTTCCGGCTTCTCCCCGGGTCGGAGTTACGATGCACCAGTTGTTTGCTCCAGGTTCATCCAGTGCAGCCTGCCAGGCTCTGCCGGCTGTAAAAGTGATGCTTCTTACTCCGGGTTGTGAGGCGAATGTCATTTCATTGGCAAAGAAGTTCTCACTTTCAGGAGCCGGAGTGATGGAATCGGTCAAGTTATCGTCATCGGAACAGGCAGTGAATAAACTCGCAACGAGTCCTAGGAAAAAAAGAAAAGTATATTTTTTCATAATCTTGTTATTTAAGGGGTAAGATGAAAAAAGACATCAGGCACCATCGGATAAACGGTAGGTGCTTGATGTCTTTTCGGATCAATTATTTAGCGTTTGACTACAGTGGCATGATAGTTGCTTGCGTCTCCTAATTTTAGAGTAATGACATAAGTACCAGCTTCGGTAGTGATATTGTCTCCTCCATAAGTCAGATGGTTCAAGTCTCCACCCAGATTAATATCCCATTTGTTATTGGCGCGGAATTTATAGTTTCCGGCTGCCAGTTCGGTTGTTATACTCCATTCACCGGTTTCCGCATTCAGTGTCATGGGGGTTGAATTGTCCCATCCTCCTTGGGTCGCGTCGCCTATTATTCCCCATTCGGTTTTACTGAATTTATAAGTCAAGGTGGACAGGTTGGCTTCTATACGATAAAATCCGGTTTCTGTGACACTCAGGTTTCCGGCTCCTCCATCGGTGCTCAGTTCGGTATCACTGGTATAGCCATAGTTTGTACCGTCCCAGTCTTTCTGTGAGGTAAGTTTAAATGTGTTATCCGCATCCATATAGATATAGCCGTCATAATGAGTCATATCCGTAGAATAAAGATAAGGCGCCGTCTCTGGTTTCCATCCTTGGTGTCCGCCCGGAACGTAAAGGAACGGGCTGATATTTCCCAATGCTTCTATCTTATAGGTATATTCCAGCATGTTCAAGGTGATTTTCACCCATCCTTTGGCAGGGATTTTTCCGGCTTGCGGGTTTTCTGTCACTAACAGGCCGCTCTCAGAGTCGTCACCGTTTGTGGCTACGCCCAGTGCCCCCGGTGCCCAAATATCTCCGCCATCTACATTGCTTTGTGGAATAATCTTCCAGTAACATTCATCCTTGGGCATTTCCACAATCATGCTGAAAACCGGATCTTCATATACATCTTTTCCGCTATGACCGAATTTTATCAATGCTTCGGAATTCCATTTATTTACATCCCCTATCAAGTAATAGGCGGTGTCGATGAACAAAGCTTCGGGAGTCGCTTCAATTTTTCCCAGTGTTATTTTTTCCGGAAGGGCTATTGCTGAGGTGTGGCTTACGATATAGATTGTCGCGCGTGCATAGATTGTCCGTGCATAGGGAGCTTTGCCATAGATCTCTTTTACAACCTCTTCCAGCTCTCCTGCAGTGACGGAGGCTGTTCCGTTTTTAACGCTACAGGGCAAGGGGACTGCTTGGGTAAAGGTTTCATCTTTCGAAACTTCCACTTCCAGATTGATGGTGTCTCCTTCTGTCAGTTCCGGATGGTCGGTCAGTTTGGCAACTTCCAGCAGGGTTGCATCATCCAAGTCCTTGAAAAGGATCGGGGCTGTGCATGAACTTCCTAAAGACAGGGTGAACCCTTCTACGTTTTGTACAGGTTCTTGCGGGTTGGTCTGTGGCAATGCGAAATGATCGTTGACGTTGTCATCGCAGCCCGTCAGGGCTGCAATGAATATCAATAACATATATAAATTAATTTTTTTCATAATCTTGTAATTTAAGGGATGATTTACTTGATGGCGCCTTTATTGTCAATAAAGTTCAGATAGGCTTTTTGACCTGCATTTCCCATGGCGCGTTCCTGGTCTTCACCGGTACCGCGATATTCTATCTTACCTCCCAGAATAATAAATTCGCTTTTCCACCAGTCAATGTCTGCTAACTTGATACACATGCGTACTTCGCCGGATGCAACGAAGGCGGGGGATACGAATTCTCCTTTGCCCTCGGGAACGGTAAACATATTGGCCTCTGTGAATGAGTCCCAGCCACCGGAAGTATCACCGGTCAGATACACTTCGGGCTTGTAGAAATCGACTGCGTATTTATAATTCCGTCCTTCGAGAGTGACTTTCACGACTACTATATACCATCCCGGATTACCAATCTCAATGTTATCTTCGCCTCCTGCATCCACCAGTTTTTTAGATGCTTCACTGATGGTCACTCCCTGGATTCCTACTTGATTGTTGTCCCACGATGTAGCTGTATTCAGTTTGAATGCGGCTTTATTCCCGTCTGCATCGGCTCCCAGATATTGCATGGACCAGAACATACCTTCGTTGGAATGAACCGGAATCATGGAATAACATTTGCTCCAATCCCAGTCGCACACACTGCCGATGAGATATAGATTGGTGGGCAGAGTCACTGCGGGCAAAGCATAATAGGGGAGAACTTGTGGCAATTCTATGATGTTCGAGGTGATGGTGCTGCCTGCTATCTCGGATTTGTTGTCGGTCAGGGCGGAAGCCGTCAGACGAACATACAAAGGTATGGGGGCTTTGGGAAACTCGTCTTCATTTACTCCTAATAAATTGGAAATAGCGACAGCAACTTCTTGTGCGTCCACTTCCATTTTGGCTGTTGAATACTTGGTGTCCAGAGTCGCATTCTTTTCAAAAGCCTGGTCCAGAGCGATTTCTACAGTATAGCGCGTGGCAGCTGTGAAACCATAATCGGGCTGTGAACAGGTCAGTTGTATGGTGGCTGTGTTCTTTAAATCATAGATGCCCGATGCGTATTTAGGAACATTAAGCACAAACTCGGTCGGCTCTGTGAAGACAGGAGTGCCCTCATCGTCCGAGCACGCTACAAGTGTGCTCAAACTGAATACGAGGATGAATAAGTATATCATCTTTTTCATTGTTTCTCAAATTTATAAGGTTAAACTGTTATTTTAGTGTGGCATAGCCCGGATTCTGAACCAAGTTCGGATTGGCTGTCAAGTCTTTATCGCTGATGGGATAGATATTGAACTTGCTGTCAATATTGGCTATACCTTCTTGAGGGCCGCCTTTGTAGTCCCAGGCATATTCTTTAGTGAATTTGCCGAAGCGTATCAGATCCGAGCGGCGCTGACCTTCCCAATATAGTTCACGGGAGCGTTCCGCTAAAATGAAATCCAGAGTCAGATCGGAACCGGAGATATTGCCCGATTTGTCACCGTTGGCTCTTTCGCGCAATAAGTTGATATAACCTACAGCGGTAGAGACATCGGCTCCGGTTGCTTGTCGTGCGGCACATTCCGCATAAATTAAATAGATGTCAGCCAGTCGGAACAGAGGGAAGTCTGTGTCGGGCCATGCGGAAGGGGTGACTTCATTCTGATCCCAGCCCAGATTGGTGAATTTGTGGCAGAGATAGCCGCTGTTCCAATCGGTCAGTACAGGAACTACATCTCTACGGGTTTTCACTCCTTGCTCTGTGCAGTTGTCTCCGTTTTCACCATCCACATATTCCTTTACATCAAAGAATATAAAACGACTGTCCTTCTTTAAGGTGCTTCCGTGGTGGTCGTATCCTGCCACCGGTGAATAATCGAATTGTTTGACTAGTTGTGAACAGGGCTTTAAACAAGTCCATGAGGCGTCCATACCCAACCATTTGGGATTAAGCAAACCACCGTAGGCTGCCGCTGTGACCATAATGCTGTTTCCATAGCTTTTGGCATTTTCACCATCGCAAGGAATGGCGAAAATAATCTCATTGCCATGCAACGGGGAAAGATGATTCTCGCCGCAGAACAGATTCCTGTAATTCTTTTCCAATCCGAAACCCCCTTCATGAATGACTTTATTGGCATAAGAGACTGCCTGGTCGTACATGGGTGTACCTGTATATACTTCGGCATTGAGGTACATCTTGGCCAAAAGGGTATTGACTACAGGTTTGGTCATACGCCCGTAAGTGCCCATCGTACCTTTCTCCGGCAGAGAACTGTTTTCTGAAAGATCTTTCAATTCGGTTACCACTTTGTCGAATATTTCTTTAGCTCCCAATTGGGATGGTTTCCAGGACTTGTCATTAGTGGGGCTGTCATCCCATACCCATCCCGGGTTTCTATATACATCAATCAGATAGTAATAGTTCATGGCTCGCAGGGCACGGACTTCATCTCTGAATTGTTTGATATTAGGTATTCCGCAGTCTTCCGGATAATTGTCTAGAAATTCTTTGCAATACCGGATGTTCAGCATGGCTCTTTGATAAAATGTATAAGCGTAGAACAGGGTATAGTCCCAATTATTGGTACAGAGTTCCACTATACCTTCATCTTTCCAGTTCCAAAGGGCTTCATCGGTAGGGTATAGCTCAAGGGACAGCAGTCCGCGCAGGAAACATAAAGAACCCTGATCCGGACCCTGAAGGTCTTGAACACCTCCCGAAGGTCCTACATTGCCGGACAAGCCGAAACCGCTATAAATTTTGGCGAGGAAAGACTGGCAGTCTGACTCATTGATAATTTCGGACTGGCCTTTGTCTATGATTGGATTTTGATCCAGATCATTTATGCAGGAGGATGTGGACAGGCAGAGAATGGCTGCTCCTACGAAAACGTATTTTTTTATGTTAAGATTGAATTTCATACTGTTTCTTTATTAAAAGTTGATATTAACACCGAACAATACACTGATAGGACGAGGATATACCTGGCGGTCCATACCTCCGTCTACTTCAGGATCGAGGCCGTCATACGGAGTGATGGTAATGGGATTTTGTACAGTGGCATACAGACGTCCCGACAAACCGTGGTATTTAGCTCCTTGGAGGAAATTCTCAAAGGAATATCCCAATGTGATATTATCTATCTTCAAAAAAGAAGCGTTTTGGATGTAATAATCCGACTGGCGCTGTCTTTCTTGGAAATTGGTATTGAATGCGGCTTTCGGTTGATTGGACAAAGCGCTGTTGCTGAAAATGGCGCTGGTGCCGATAGCGGCATTGGCTGCTATACCGTTGTAGTTATAGTTCCCTATGCTGGCGCGTCCGTTAAAACCGAAGTCCCAGTTCTTATATGATACTTTGGAGTTGAATCCCATAATCACGTCAGCGGTGGGCTTATGATACTGGTATAAGTCCTTTTCAGTCACTTCACCATCACCGTTACGGTCAACATAGACTCCTTCCATCGGGTTACCATTCTTGTCATATACTTGTTCAAATACATAATAAGTTCCGGGAGCATAGCCTACGCTGTGTATTTTAATGGTCTTGCCACCATCACCTCCGGTCGATTCAAAGCGTTTGCCCGGTGAGTCGCTGTTGTCATTGTAGTCCAGTTTGGTAATTTCAGTTTTGTTCCAAGCGACATTGAAGCCTAAATCCCAGTTCCATGTAGAACTAACGATGGGTTTTGCATTGATGGCAAATTCAAAACCGGTATTTTTCAATGAACCGATATTGGCCACCACATATTCGGCAAAGTCGGTACCTGCAGGAACATTCACTTCGGCATTGATCAGGTCTTTTGTATCGCGGATGTAAAAATCGGCCGAACCGTTGATACGGTTGTTAAAGAACCCATAGTCTATACCTACATTATAAGTAGTGGTCTGCTCCCATTTCAAATCGGGGCTGGAAGCTGAAGGTGATACTACATTCACCCATTTTACATTTCCTGACTCATCATAGATGGGATACATGGCACCACCTTGACCGTATCTCCAGAAAGACATATAAGGATAATCACCTTGCTGGATATCTTGCTGGCCGGTGATACCCCATCCCAAACGAAGTTTCAATTCACTTAAATCCTTGAACTTTTTCAAGAAAGCTTCTTCGTTCATTTTCCATCCTAGGGCTACGGAAGGGAATAATCCCCAACGGTTGTTCTTGGCAAAACGTGAAGAGGCGTCATCGCGTAAAGTGAAAGTCAACAGGTACTTGTCCCATGCCGTATAGTTCAAACGTCCGTAAAATGATAATAGGACATATTGGGATTCAGCCGGTTGCTGGTCTCCGTTCATGCTTGTTCTTTCACCGAAGTTCTCTTCGTTTCTTGAAAGATACCATGTCTCTTTGTTGCTTTCATAATGATATTTCTGATAGGAATAACCTGCCATGACATCAAAGTGCTGCTTGGCGAAATCCTTGCTGTATTGTGCATAGAAATCAAGTAAGGTATTTCTTCTTTCGTAAAAGTAAAGGTAGTTGCTGCCCGATTTCAGAGGGTCTTCACCATACGAACCGGGGGCGGTGGGATCAACATATTTGTCACCGTCACTCTTGGTATAGTCCATGCCCACATTCAGGTTCAGACGCAGGTCGGGCAGAAAATGGATTTTATAGTCAAATTGGGCATTCCCGATGAAGGATTTGACTTTTGACTGGTCGTCTGTCATCTCAAGTAGGGATACAGGGTTGACACCGGCAGAGGATGCCTTTATACCGTTGGGGTCATTATCCGTAGTCCAGGTGAAGTATCCGCCGAATTTATTGTTGTCATTCTTAACGGGCTTGGTGGGGTCGAAAGACACTGCACCCACAACGGCACCGGTGTCAGCGAACTGATTTTTGATGTAAATGCCTTTGGCGTTCAGGTTCATGTTCAAATGATCGTCAAAGAATTTGGGAGTCAAAGAAACGCTTCCGGTGTAACGTTCAAAGTTCGAGGTCTTCAGGATACCGTTTTGATTGGTATAACCAAAAGAAACACGGTAGGGAAGATAGTCTTTGACAGAACCGTAGGCACTGATATTGTGTTCTGTGGAAACAGCGGTTCTCATCACTTCGTCCTGCCAGTCGGTGTTTACTCCCGGATAAAGGTTGACGGCTGTAATCATGGCTTCCGTTGCGTTGGGGTTGTTGATGATGAAATCGCGGTATTCGTCTCCTGTCATGACATCTATTTTATTTTTCCGGGTGCTGACAGAGACATTGCCCGAATAGTTTATCTTCACAGAACCTGTCTTGCCTTTCTTGGTAGTAATGATGATTACACCATTAGAGGCACGGGAACCGTAGATGGCGGTTGCCGACGCATCTTTTAATACCGTGAAACTTTCTATGTCGGTGGGGTTGACCGAACTCAGGGGATTCGAGAGGCCTTCTACGGAACCTGAACTCATGACTACTCCGTCAATTACAATTAACGGATCGTTGCTGGCGGTCAGAGAGGAACCTCCACGGATGCGGATGGCTGAACCTCCACCCGGCTGTCCTGTCGATGTGGCTACATTGACACCTGCCACTTTACCGGCAATCATGTCTTGAGGGCTGACTGTAAGACCTTTATTCTTTTCTTCCGCTTTGATGGCAGTCACTGATCCGGTGGCATCGTTCTTTTTTACCGTACCATAACCGATAACCACAACGTCTTGCAACATTTGCGAATCATCTTTCAAAAGAATGTTTAGAGATGGGGCGGCGGGGACCTCCTGTGACTGATATCCGATAAATGAAATAACGATTATATCACCTTTATTGGCATTTAACTGGAAGTTGCCGTCAAAATCTGTGATAGTACCATTGGTTGTTCCTTTCACCACAACATTGGCTCCAATAATTGGTTCGCCTGTTGTGTCCTTTACAAGTCCTTTAACAGTCATTTGCTGGGCAAATGCGTCTATGGACAAGAAGCATCCTACCATTAACATTAGTAGGACCTTGAACATCAAGTTTCTTTTCATGTCTTTAAATTTAAAGTTAAATAATTATTTCAAGTTTATATTCTCAGTTAAAAAATACCTATTGAAAACTGTTTTCCCAAACAACCTGATTTTCTAATCAATCTCTGTTATAATGTATGTTTTTACCTTTTAGAATGATTGGCGGCTGCTTTAGCTAACCATCATCCTCACTTACTTTTTGTTTTGTTTGTTACAAATGTAGCGGTCTTATAAAGCGATTTTTGAGATAAGAATAAAAATATAAATGATTTAGTGCTAGTGCAAATCATATATAATTGATTCATAGTATAATATACTGATTGGCTTATCTTAAAAATATAACTATATGTGAACTGTTCAAGGCTCATTCGGCTACATTTTATGAGGATTAATGTTAACTGTTTGTCAAAAGATCACTTTCTATAACCTCTTGATGCCTTTTAATTCTGCTTTATCTTTTACCTCTTTAATGCTGATTGCATAACCACCACCGCTTGCTGCGTGTAAGTTCAGTTTGCTTTTGTTGGTCACAATGCCTTTACGGATGGT
>QWCN01004770.1_pt1 | contig 15561 bp, 10 predicted proteins | sample 1972711 | NCBI WGS metagenome assembly QWCN01 (sample SAMN09866707, study PRJNA288562) | Human gut metagenome isolate term1_stool, whole genome shotgun sequencing... | isolation source: gut | host: Homo sapiens | place: USA: California | reverse complement strand
CCGTGGCAAATCCAAAAAAAGGTACCAGTCAGGCGCGGAATGAATTCATCTGGGGATGGGCGTTCATTCTTCCTACAATGCTTGGTCTGATCATCTTAAATATCTATCCGATTTTTAAGACCATTTATGAGAGCTTTTTCAAGACCGGAGATTTCGGTAAGGGAAATATCTTCATTGGTTTTGACAACTATGTAAAGCTGTTCCACGATGCGGAAGTATGGCAGGCATTATTAAATACATTTAAATATGCCATTGTGGAAGTTCCGTTTTCCATTGCTATCGCACTTGTACTGGCAGTTTTATTAAACCGTAAAATGAAAGGCCGTGCTGTTTACAGAACTATTTTCTTCCTGCCCATGGTTGCTGCTCCGGCTGCGATCGCCATGGTATGGAGATGGCTGTTTAACTCAGAATTCGGTCTTCTCAATCACATTTTTCACACAAAGATCAACTGGATCTCTGATCCGAAGATCGCAGTTTATGCGATCGCAGTGATCGGTGTATGGTCTATCATCGGCTACAATATGGTACTTTTCCTGTCAGGTCTGCAGGAAATCCCAAGAGATTATTATGAAGCAGCAAGCATTGACGGAGCAACCGGAATCAAACAGTTCTTCCACATTACAATCCCGCTGCTTTCACCGACCATCTTCTTTGTAATGGTTACCCGTGTCATCGGTGCCATGCAGGTATTCGACCTGATCTTCATGGTTATGGACAGAAACAGTCCTGCACTTTACAAAACACAGTCACTTGTTTACCTGTTCTACCAGAATTCCTTTGTACAGAATAACAAAGGTTATGGTTCAACAATCGTCGTACTTCTTCTGGTTGTAATTATGATCATGACAGTATTCCAGAATATTGCGCAGAAGAAGTGGGTTCATTATAACTAAGGAGGGATAATTATGTCAGCAAGAGATAAAGCAAACAGAGTTCTGATCCATGTTATCCTGATACTGGTATCTATTACCATGCTGGTTCCTTTCTTATGGATGATCCTGACAGCTTTCAAAACTATGACAGAGGCAACCTCTGTCAACCCGTTCGTAATCCTCCCGTCTACATGGAGATGGGACAGTTTTAGAGAAGTAAGCGCAAATATGGATTTCTTACATCTGTATATCAATACCTTACTTCTGATCCTGGGTCGTGTTGTATGTGCGGTTCTGACAGCAACACTGGCAGGCTATGCATTTGGACGTCTGAACTTCAGAGGTAAAAACCTGATGTTCTCTCTGGTACTTTTCCAGATGATGGTGCCTGGACAGATCTTTATTATCCCGCAGTACTTAATGGTAAGTAAAATGGGAATGCTCAATACCATTTTTGCCCTGGTATTTCCCGGTATTGTTACTGCATTTGGTACATTTCTCCTCAAACAGGCTTATATGGGACTTCCGAAAGATCTGGAAGAGGCAGCACGTCTTGACGGATGTAACATCGGTCAGACCTTCCTGTTCATCATGGCTCCTCTGACACGTTCTTCTATGGTGGCACTGGGAATCTTCACAGCAGTATTTGCATACAAAGATCTGATGTGGCCTCTGATCTGTAACAAAGATGTAATGCCTCTGTCAGCAGCACTTGCAAAAATGCAGGGACAGTACTTATCCGCAGCTGATGGCAGCATCTCTGCTTGCATGTATCCCGATGATCGTACTGTATCTGATCTTCCAGAAGCAGTTCATCGAAGGTATTGCAACATCTGGTGGTAAACTGTAAGTTTAAAAAATAAAAAGAAGAATCCGGGAGGTTCGGGACATTTCCCCTGAACTATACAGGCAGAATTTTGTTATACAACTGGAAAGAGAAGAATAACAGAAGGCTGCCTGAAACTGGATATCTGATTGCTGAATCATCTGTAAAGGTGAAAGTCAGGACAAAATCATTAAGATAGAAAAAGGAAGGGGTAATAAAAAATGAAACCAGGAAGTCTTTATGACAGGATATTTGGATTTTTAGGTCAGTTAATTGCATTGAATTTACTATGGATCGTGTGCTCTCTTCCTGTTATTACAGCAGGGGCATCCACCACTGCTTTGTATTATTGTACATTAAAACTCCACAAGGATGGAGATATCCGGGTATTTCATGATTTTTTTAAAAGCTTTAAGCAGAACTTCAAACAGTCAACTCTGATCTGGATCCTGATGGCAGCAGTTGCAGTATTTCTTTATATGGAGAAAGAATCGTTGGTAACTATGCCTGGTTCCATGCCACAGATTTTCAATTACGTGATTCTGGCGGTATGTATTCCGCTGATTGCCATTGCACTGTACATATTCCCGACAGTTGCAGCATTTGAAAACAAAACAATGACTTTGATCACAAACGCATTTTATTTTGCGGTTAAACATATAGGTTATGCGATAGCAGTGGCAGTGATCACGATACTGCCAATGACCATGACACTTGTAGATGCAAAACTTTTTCCGGTATATCTGCTGATTTGGCTGATGGTGGGATTTTCCCTGACAGCCTATGCAGATTCCTGGTTTATGTGGAAACTGTTCAAACCGTATTTCAAAGAGGACGAAGAAGAACATCACTATGTAGATACAGAACCGGATCAGTATGCTTTTTAACAAAAAAACAACAAAGAAATGAGAGGTACAGAGTATGGAATGGATTAAGTATCATGAGGCAGAAAAAGTATTTGACCTGAGAACAGAAAACAGCACCTATCAGATGCAGGTAAGAGAGTATGATACTCTGGTTCATCTGTATTATGGATGCCCGGTAGGGGATTCCCTGATTACGGACAGGATTGTATGTGTGGACAGAGGATTCTCCGGAAATCCGTATGAAGCAGGAAAAGACAAAACATTTTCCCTGGATACTCTGCCGCAGGAATATACAGCTTACGGAAACGGAGATTATCGTATCAATGGTCTGGAAGTAGAGCAGGCAGACGGCAGCGACACTGCAAATCTGAAATTTGAATCCTATGAGATCACAAAAGGAAAATACAGCCTGAAAGGTCTCCCTGCAATGTTTGCAAAAGAAGATGAGGCAGAGACATTGGAGATTGTCCTGGCAGACCGTGTCAGCGGACTGAAAGCACATCTTCTCTACAGTGTATTCCCACATCTGGATGTGATCACCAGAGCAGTTCGTCTGGAACAGACTGGTGAGACACCTGTTACAGTAAAGAAAGCAATGTCTATGGAAATGGATTTTGAATATAGAGAAATGGATGCAGTTCATTTCTATGGCAGACATAACGTAGAACGTCAGATGGAAAGAACACATCTGGGTCATGCAAACTGGTCTGTAGGAAGTATTCGCGGCACTTCCAGTCATCATCATAACCCATTTGTAATCCTCTGCGACAGAAACACAGAAGAAACATATGGAAACTGCTATGGATATGCACTGGCTTACAGTGGAAACTTTACATTTGAGACAGAGGTAGATCAGGTAGGACATACCCGTGTGGTAATGGGAATCCATCCATATCATTTCGCATGGACACTGGAAAAAGGTGACACATTTGAAACTCCGGAAGTGATTATGTCATATTCCGCAGAAGGATTTGGAAAACTTTCTCGCATTTATCATGATGCATACAGAAACAACCTGATCCGCAGCAAATACGTAGAACAGCCAAGACCAATCCTCGTAAACAACTGGGAAGCTACCTATTTTGATTTTGATGCAGACAAACTGTATCATATTGCAGAAGAAGCCAGGAACATCGGCTTGGATATGTTTGTTCTGGACGATGGATGGTTTGGCAAAAGAGATAATGACTGGTGCGCACTTGGTGACTGGGAAGTAAATGAAGAGAAGATCAAAGGTGGACTTCCTGCACTTGCAGAGAGAATCCACGGACTTGGACTGAAATTCGGTCTCTGGGTAGAGCCGGAGATGATTTCCGAGGACAGTGATCTCTACAGAGAATATCCGGACTGGGCATTGAAGATTCCGGGACGTGCTATGAATCGGAGCAGACATCAGCTCAATCTGGACATTACCAGAAAAGAAGTCCGTGACCATATCATGAACCAGATTTTCAAAGTTCTGGATGCATGCAAGGCAGATTATGTAAAATGGGATATGAACCGCAGTGTAGACAACGTATTCTCCGCAGCACTTCCAAAAGAACGCCAGGGAGAGGTTTATCACAGATATGTACTTGCAGTATATGAAATGATGGAAAGCCTTGTGCAGAGATATCCAAATCTCCTGTTTGAATCCTGCTCAGGTGGCGGCGGAAGATTTGATGCAGGAATGCTCTATTATTCTCCGCAGATCTGGTGCAGCGATAACACTGATGCTATTGACAGACTGAAAATCCAGTACGGTACTTCTTTCGGATATCCGGTAAGTGCAATGGGGGCTCATGTCAGCGTATGCCCGAACCACCAGTCCGGCAGGATCACACCATTCGAGACAAGAGGAACGGTTGCATCATCCGGTACATTTGGCTATGAACTGGATCTGATGAAGATGTCCGAAGAAGACAAAAAGACAGCCAGAGAGCAGATTCTGAAATACAAAGAAATCGAGCATCTGGTACAGTCCGGAGATTACTATCGTCTGATAAATCCATTTGAAAACAACAACCATGTACTCTGGCAGTTCGTATCCAAGGACAAAAAAGAGACAGTTGTATGTGGCGTAAGACTCCACAGCGAAGCTAATCCGTATATCTATCTTTTCTATCCTCAGGGACTGGATGCAGATCTGCATTACGAAGACATTGCAACCGGAAAAGTATACACAGGCGCAGCACTGATGAAAGCAGGACTGCCATTACCACTGACAACAGGTGATTACCAGCCAATCAGATTTACATTTAAGGCAGTGGAGAAATAATTACCGAATCAAATAAGTTATCTGATTCAATTGTAGGTGACTGTTTGAACATAATAAAAAGATGAAAACCAGTAATTAAGTTTATTAATAGCAGATAAGCTTAGTTACTGGCTTTTTTTGTCCTTTGCCATCTATAGATATCAATCAATAAATAATCACAAAATTTTATATGATATATCTTTATAAGATGTTGTAGAATGATGTAAAATAGTCGTAGAATTATAAAAAACGAGGCAGGTAAAGAAAAATGAAAGAGAAAATCAAAAAAATGCCGGGAAGAATCAGAAATTATTTTTGCTCACATATGAGTGCGCAGGTTACAGTAACAGTAGTATTACTTCTGATTCTGGCAGGTCTGGTCCTTCAGATTTACGTAAAAAATCAATATTTTAATTATCTGCTCAGGAATACCAGATCAATGGAAGAATCCATGATTGAAACATCGACGATTAATATTGATGCAAATCTGAAGGATATCATCAGTGCTGCATGCAATGTAGGAGTTAATGAGACATTAAGAGTTCTGGTAGAAAACACGGAAGCAGACGGAATACTTCTGGCAAAAGAAAAACTGACATTGGGCAGCAGAATGGATGATATTGCTCATCAGATTGGAAGTGTTGTATCTATTGCGATTGTATCAGATGAAGGTCTGTGGCAGGAGTATGGGGTTTATTGGTACCAGACATCTTCAAAAGGAGTATGGGAAGATGGCAATCTGGATAAACTTCAGGAAATATATGAAAAGACCATGGCACTTCAGAAAGAGAAAGCAAATGTCAGGTACTATGTAGAGACAGATCCTGCTGTTCACAGTCAGTGGCCGCAGATAAGAATGGTACATATTGCAGTTCCGCTGATTGGAAAAACTTACAGTTATTCTCATGTGAAAAATGTAGCGGTCGTATCTTTCGATATGGGAGATATTCTGGAAAAAAGTGCTTTTGACAGAGTAGCTGATAAACCTCTTTCGATTGGATATATTGCAGATGAAAATAACAGAATCATTTACCATCCAAATGAAGAGTACGATGGAATGACAGTGGAAAGTTACAGAAAAACGCTGGACAGTACCGAGAATATCAGCAGATCATTAAAATATTTTGGATGGACAGCATATATTACCACGGATCTTGGAAAAATGCGTGCACAGGTTAACCAGATGTATACCAGAAGCATTTATGTATATCTGTTTTTGTTGTGTATCTGTGGATTTTTATGGCAGTTTACAATACGAAGAGTATTAAAACCAATTGATATTATACGGGATTCTATGCGAAATATTAAACTTTCCAAGAATCTTCCGAAGATAGAAGTAAAGGGAACCAATGAGATATGGCAGTTGGCTGGTTATTATAACGAAATGGCGGAAACTCTGGAACGACAGTACAAGGAAATACGTAGATATTATCGTGAAAAGAATCTTTCTATCCGTCAGAAAAATAAGGCAGAGAAAGAAGCTCTGGAATCACAGATCAATGCACATTTTCTCTGCAATACACTGACTGCGATCAATTATAATGCGATAGATAATGAAGATTATGAGGTAGCAGATCTTCTGAAAAAGCTTTCCAATATGCTTTCATATACATTCTCAAGGAAGCTTGTGTCAGTAAGTCTGGGGCAGGAACTGAGATGGGTAGAGCAGTATCTATATCTGCAGAAGTTCAGGCTTATGGATGTGTTTGACTACGAGATTGAATTTCAGGAAGAATACGGCGAATGGCCATGCTGTAAACTGTTTATTCAGCCATTTGTGGAGAATTCTATCCTTCATGGTTTTGAAGGAAGAGAAAGCGGGGGAATGATCCGTATTACGGGTCACATTGATGGATCCAGATTCCGTCTTTGCATTGAAGATAATGGATGTGGAATGAATGAAGATACAGAGAAACTGATGCAGCAGATTCTTATGGAAAAGCATACTTTGGATTTGGCAGGAACAGGAATCGGGATTCAGAATGTAGTGACAAGACTGCGAATGTATTATGGAGAAGAACTTTCTGTAGTTTTGGAATCAGAACCTGAAAAGGGGACAAAATTTACTTTCTGGCTTCCAATACCAGAGAATCCGGAGAAAGATATAGAGTAAATAAATGTAGCAAAAAAAGTAACAGAGGAGGTCTTTATACATTGAGAATTTTAATTGCAGAAGATGAGCAGAGAACCAGACAGGGATTAGTAAGGGTTTTGCAGAGCCTGAGGGATGAGTATGAGATTGTGGCACAGGCATCTAATGGAAAAGCAGCGCTGGAAATGATTCTGGAACAGAAGCCGGATGTGGTTTTTATTGATATCAAGATGCCGTTTATGGACGGGCTTTCAGTAATAGAAGCTGCCAGAGCTCAGGGAATTAAGGCAGAATTTGTGATTGTAAGTGCATATGCAGATTTTGATTTTGCCAAGCAGTCAATTTCTCTTGGTGTAATAGAGTATCTTCTGAAACCTCTTACAAGAGATGAGGCAGAAGCAGTACTGAAGAAAATTGAGAATAAGATCAGTGGAAAAAATAGCTATTCCCGCAGAAAATCCAGAAATTTGAGAGATAAATATCCGGATGCCCACCCTATGATTCTGCAAGCTCTGGATATCATACAGAGTGGATATGCCGGAAAAATAAGCCAGAAGAAATTGGCAGAAGATCTTGGGCTGAGCCAGGAATATTTCAGTTATCTTTTTGGAAAAAATATCGGAGAAAATTTCAGCACTTTTCTAAGGGAGTATAGAATTGAACAGGCACAGTATATGTTGAGGGAAGAAATATGTGATCAGAGGGATGTTCCTTATCAGGTAGGATTTTCCGATTCTAAATACTTCAAAAAAGTCTTTCGCGAGGTGACAGGAAAGAGTCCATCTGAATATCTGTCAGAAATAAAAGAGTAAAAATATAAGAAATATATGGAAAATATCTTGAAAATCTTAAAATATTTCCTTAATCTTAAAATATTATCCGTACAAAATTCCTTTTTCCATAAAATCTTGGGTTATGCGGTGGAAATTTGAATGGTAAAATATATACAACAAAACAACAGAGAGACGACTTAAAATTGTGCAACTAACCAAAACAAAATTCAACTAAGAAGGAAAAAGGGAGGAAAAAACATGAAAAAAACATTATTTACAGCAACATTATTGGCGGCTTCGCTGATGGCGGCATCAACTGTACAGGCAGCTCCGCAGGAAGTTACAATGTGGCATTATTTTGATCAGAAGCCAGAGCAGGAAATGCTCGCAGACATGGTTGAAGAATATAATTCTTTACAGGATGACATTCACATCAATGCAACATTCGTATCCAGAACAGAGTTAATGAACCAGTACACAGTTGGAGCACTTTCAGGAGAACTTCCTGATATCGGACAGGTAGATTCACCGGATATGGAATCCTACATATCTCTCGGAGTATTCGAAGATATCACTGATGATCTAGAATCATGGGGAGAACTGGATCAGTTCTATGATGGACCATTAAGCTCCTGTAAAGACCCTGATGGAAAAGTTTACGGACTTCCACAGAATAGTAACTGTCTTGCACTTGCTTGCAATATGGATCTTCTGAAAGCAGCCGGATATGATCATATGCCGCAGAGTCTTGATGAGTTCAAGGAAATGGTTGCAGCAACAACAGATGCATCCAATGATGTATACGGATTCGCAATGTGTGCAGTATCTACAGAAGAAGGAACATTCCAGATCCTTCCATGGCTGAGATCTGTACAGAATGGAACTGGCGTTAATGTTGATAATATTACTGCTGATTCTGCTGTAAATGGATTACAGACACTTGGAGATTTTGTAGCAAACGGATACATGAGTAAAGAGTGTGTAAACTGGACACAGGCAGATGCATGGAATCAGTTCTGCGCAGGAAAAGCTGCATTTGCAGAATGTGGAACATGGCATCTGGCACAGACAGATGCAATCAACGGAGCATTTGAATATGACTTTACACTTCTTCCAACAGGCGACGAAGGAACCTCTACATCTACAATCGGTGGTGAGAACTTTGGTGTCTGCAAAGGATCAGAAAACAAAGAAGCATGTGCTAAATTCCTTGAGTGGCTCTGCTCACAGGAAAACGAAGCAAAATGGGCAGCTGTAGGCGGAAAGATTCCTACAAGACAGGATGCGACAGCTGAATACACATTTGAGCAGGATGGATTTAAGGTATTTACAGATGAAATGAATTATGCGCAGGCTCGTGGACCGCACGCTGAATGGCCATCTATTTCTGAAGCGGTTTATACAGCAACACAGTCTGTAATCGTAGACGGAACATCTGCAAAAGACGCTCTTGAAACAGCAGCAGCTAAAATTAATCCAATCGTAGAAGAAACTCCTCTTCCTGAAAGCAACTAAAACTAACAAATAGGGAAGGATGTGGCTTTAATGGCAGCAAAGTCTAGGACTATGGCGCAGCAAAAGACGAAAGAAGCATACTGTTTCATTGTACCTGCATTTATTTATATGATCCTTGTGCTGGGATACCCGATCGTTTATAACATTATTCTCAGTCTTAAGGATGTAAATGTAAAGAACCTGAAATCAGGAACTTCCGTATTTGTCGGATTACAGAACTATATTGATTTATTCCATGATCCGACATTTCTTCTGGTTCTGCGCAATACATTTATTTTTACAATAGCTTGTCTTATTTTCCAGTTTACCATCGGATTTGCATTTGCGATGTTTTTCAATCAGAAATTTAAACTCGCAGGTCCGATCAGAGGTCTGATTCTTGTCAGCTATATGATGCCAATGGCAGTAACTGGTCTTCTTGGTAAAAATATCTTTTCCAATGCAGGTCTTATCAATGACCTGCTTGGAAAAATCGGAATCAGCGGTCCGGAATGGCTGGTTAACACCAGCACAGCTCTGATTGCAGTAATTATTATGAACTGCTGGGTAGGTATTCCGTTTAATATGCTCCTTCTTGTATCAGGACTTACAAGTATTTCACCGGATGTATACGAGAGCGCATCCATGGATGGAGCAAATTGGGGACAACGTTTTCTTTTTATAACTCTTCCCCTGATGAAAGAGTCAATTCTTGCAGTACTGATGTTAGGATTTATCTATACATTCCGTGCATTTGACCTGATGTATATCATGACAGCCGGAGGTCCGTTGAATTCAACAGATGTGCTGGGAACATATTCTTATATGTTATCATTTACACAGTTTAACTTTTCAAAAGGTGCGGCAGTTGCAATGGTACTGTTTGCATGCCTGTTCCTTATTGGTCTGTTCTATCTGAAACTGTTATCAAAAGAAGAGGAGGAAGGCTGATATGGATAATATGACAGGTGCTGAAAAGGCAAAAGAGATCAGAAATTCGATATTTGCACTTCTTATTGCATTTATCTTCTTATTTCCGATTTACTGGCTGATACAGATTTCATTTAAGTCAGATGCAGAAACATTTGGAAAGGTTCTTACCTATTTTCCACATGATTTCACCTTTGAACCGTGGCTGGAAAACTTAACAGATAAAACGTTTCTGATATCTTTGAAAAACAGTTTTCTTAATGGACTTTTGACAATGGCAATTGCTCTGGTACTCGGTGTCCCGGCAGCATATGGAATGGGAAGATACAGAGTAAAAGGTGGAAATGTTTTCCTTCTTACATTTCTGATTTCACAGATGCTTCCTCCATCCCTGACATTGACCCCAATGTATCTGATTTTCAGTAAATTGGGCTTTCTTGGAAATCATCTGACAGCTCCGGTTGCGATTGCAGCCAGTTCTATACCGTTTGTAATCGTAACATTGAGACCTTATTTCAGAAGTATTCCGGTATCATTGGATGAGGCCGCAAGACTGGATGGATGCGGATCGGTAAAAGCATTTCTTATGGTTATGCTTCCGGCAGTAAAAACAGGAATTATTACTATCATGGTTATTTCATTCCTGAACGGCTGGAATGATCTGGTATATTCAATGACATTTAATGTTGCAGAGACAATGAGACCTTTGACAGCGAATATTTATAAATTCCAGAGTGCATATGGTACAAGATGGAACTGTATCATGGCTTATGGTGCAATACTGGTACTTCCGGTAATTCTGATGTTTATTTTCTTACAGAAATATATTGTAGGCGGTCTTGTCGCAGGTGCGGTAAAAGACTGATAAAATAAAGCTATTATTTATATTATAAACAAGTTCAGCGGATTAGAACAAAACAGATAAAACTGCAGTTCCAATTCGCTGAAACTCCATTAAGAATGAAAAGGAGAAGGCAGAAATGGCAAATCAGGAAGAAGTAAGAGACGTATATGGGTATTTTGAGCAAAAAGGAAATGCGCTGTGCTACCGTTATGAGGCTGAACGGGTAAGAATTGAGCCGTGGGGTGCTGACAGCCTTCGTGTACGTGCATGGAAAACCGCAGAGATGGATCAGGCAGACTGGGCATTGATCAAACCAGAGAAGGAAATCACACCGGAAATCGAAGTTCGCGAAGACGGAGCAACGATCCGTAATGGTAAGATCCGTGCAGAGATTAATCTGATCGGTAAAATTGCATTTTATAATCAGAAAGGAGAACTTTTACTGGATGAGTATGTCCGCAACAGAAAAGATATGTTCGGAAATACCTGCAGTTCTCTTGAAGTAGAAGCCAGAGAATTTAAGCCTATCACAGGTGGGGATTACAGACTGACAATGCGTTTTGTTTCCACACCGGAGGAGAAAATATATGGTATGGGCCAGTATCAGCAGCCATACCTTGATGTAAAGGGAGCTGATCTTGAACTGGCACACAGAAATTCACAGGCAAGTGTTCCGTTCATGCTTTCTAGTCTTGGATATGGATTCTTGTGGAATAATCCGGCTGTAGGACGTGTAAATTTTGGCAAAAATATTACAACATGGGAAGCATTTTCTTCCAAGAAACTGGATTATTGGATCACAGCAGGTGACACACCGGCCGAAATCGAAGAAGCTTATGCAAATGCAACAGGCAAAGTTCCGATGATGCCGGAATATGCAATGGGATTCTGGCAGTGCAAACTTCGTTATCAGACACAGGAAGAACTTCTTGAAGTAGCAAGAGAATATAAACGCCGTAACCTCCCGATTTCTGTAATAGTTGTTGACTTCTTTCACTGGCCAATGCAGGGCGAATGGAAATTTGACCCGACATACTGGCCGGATCCGGATGCAATGATCAAAGAACTGAAAGATATGGGAATTGAACTGATGGTTTCCATCTGGCCGACAGTAGATTACAGAAGCGAGAATTTCAATGAAATGAAGAGTAAAGGTCTTCTGATCCGCGTAGATTCCGGATATCCGATATCCATGGATTTTCAGGGAAATACACTTCATTACGATGCAACTAATCCGGAAGCACGTGAATATGTATGGGAAAAAGCAAAGAAGAATTATTATGATAAAGGTGTAAAAGTATTCTGGCTGGATGAAGCAGAACCGGAATATACAGTTTATGATTTCGAGAATTATCGTTATCATCTCGGACCGGATATTCAGGTTGGAAATATTTATCCTGTTATGTATGCAAAGACATTTTTTGATGGAATGAAAGCAGAAGGACAGGAGAACATTATCAATCTTCTCCGCTGCGCATGGGCCGGTTCACAGAAATATGGTGCACTGGTCTGGTCCGGAGACATCAAATCTTCCTTCCCGAGTATGAAAAATCAGGTTGCAGCAGGTCTTAATATGGGAATTGCAGGTATTCCGTGGTGGACAACAGATATCGGCGGATTTTTCGGAGCAAATATAAATGATCCGGAATTCCATGAACTTCTGGTCCGTTGGTTTGAATATGGATGCTTCTGTCCGGTTATGAGACTTCACGGATATCGCTGGCCGCTTCAGCCTCAGTATGGTACAACTGGTGGAGCTACATGTGTATCAGGAGCACCAAATGAGGTATGGAGTTACACAGATCAGGTTTGTGAGATTCTGTCAGATTATTTGAGATTAAGAGAGCGCATGCTTCCATATATTACAGAATTGATGGAGGAGGCTCATGAAAAAGGAACTCCTGTTATGCGTCCGCTGTTCTATGACTTCCCGGAAGACAAAGAAAGTTGGAATGTAGAGACAGAGTATATGTTTGGACCAAAAGTTCTGGTAAAACCGATCACAGATGCAGATGCACGTGAGACAGATGTATATCTTCCTGGTGGAGCCTCCTGGACAAATGCATGGACAGGTGAAACCTTTGAAGGTGGACAGAAAGTACATGTGGCAGCACCGATCGAGCAGATTCCATTGTTTACAAGAGATGGTTACAAACTGCCGATGAAATAAAGAAGTTTAAAGATCAGGAGGGTGTCGCAGAATTATCGAGGGATAATTTTCGACACCCTTTTAAAGAACATTTAACGGTGTCACCGCTGATCCAAATGGATGATAAAGGAGAAGAAAAAATGGGAAAAGCAGCAAATTCAAGTATTTCTCTTAAACAGATTCATGTTACAGATAATTTTTGGAATAAATATGTGCATCTGGTAAAGGATGTGATTATTCCTTATCAGTGGGATATTCTGAATGATAAACTGGAAGATGTAGAAACCAGTCATTGTATAGAAAATTTCAAAATTGCAGCAGGAGAAAAAGAGGGAGAATTTCAGGGCGCCGTATTTCAGGATACGGATGTTGCAAAATGGCTGGAAGCAGTTGGTTTTGTGTTAAATTATGAAAGAGATGAAAAGCTGGAAGAATTGGCTGATGAGACGATTGAACTGATCGGACGTGCACAGCAGCCGGATGGATATTTAAATACATATTTTACGATCAAAGAACCGGATGGACGATGGAGTAATCTTATGGAAGGTCATGAGCTTTATACAGCAGGGCATATGATCGAGGCAGCAGTAGCATACTATGAAGCAACCGGAAAACGTAGATTCCTGGAAATTGTATCAAAATTTGCAGATCTTGTCTGCCAGACTTTCGGATCGGAAGAGGGAAAAATCCATGGATATCCGGGACATCAGGAAATAGAACTGGCACTTGTAAAGCTTTACCGTGTAACACGTGAGAAAAAATATCTGGATCTGGCAAAATATTTCATAGATCTGAGAGGTACTGGCAAAAATTATTTTCTGGAGGAGGAAAAGAGACCGGGACATAAGCGTATTTTTCCGGATTTTGTAAATTATGATACCATGTATGCGCAGGCACATAAACCGGTAAGAAAACAGAGGACAGCAGAAGGACACGCTGTAAGAGCAAACTATATGTATTCTGTAATGGCAGACCTGGCATATGAATATCAGGATAAAGAATTACAGCAGGCATGCCGAAACTTGTGGGATAATATGGTGCACAAAAGAATGTATATTACAGGAAGTGTTGGATCTTCTGGATTCTTGGAACGATTTACAACAGATTATGATCTGCCAAATGACAGCAATTATTCTGAGACATGTGCTACGATTGCACTTGCTATGTTTGGAAAGAGAATGGCAGATATGGAGAAGGATGCTTCTTATATGGATGTAGTGGAACGGGCTTTATATAATACACTTTTATCAGGCATAGCTATGGATGGAAAAAGCTTTTTTTATGTAAATCCTCTGGAAGTATGGCCGGTAAGCTGTATGCCGAGAACTTCACGCGAACATGTGAAACCTGTCAGGCAGAAATGGTTTGGTGTTGCATGCTGCCCGCCAAACATTACCAGAACATTGGCATCTCTTGGACAATACATCTATTTCCAAGAAGAAAATGAAATTTACGTAAATCTGTATGTTGCAAATGAAACAGAAGTTACACTTAATGGAGTTCCGTTCAAAATTACGTTAAAAGGAAATTTCCCATGGGAAAACAAGATGACAGTTTCTGTAGATGGTGTGCAAGAAACTGAGGCGATGATCGCATTCAGGGTTCCGGCATATGCAGAGAATTTCAAAATTTTGAGAAACGGTAAAGAAGAGAATCTGACAGAAGACCATGGATATATTAAAATTTCCGGAAAAATGTATAAAGAAACATTTGAAATAAGTTTTGATGCAGAGCCAGTATTTGTTCATGCAAATCCACAGGTAAGAGTTGACAGTGCAAAAGTGGCAGTAGTAAAGGGACCTCTGGTTTACTGTGTGGAAGAAGCGGATAACGGGGAGAATCTTTCTTCTGTTATGGTTAATACTGATCAGAAGATTGAAGAAACATATGATGACGAACTTCTGGAAGGATGCAGTGTACTCCATATAACCGGCAAAAAAATTTCAGAGAAGGGTTGGAATGAAGGAATATTGTATCAGAACAGAAAAGTAGAACTGGAAGATGTTAAATTGACACTGGTACCATATTGTTATTGGGGAAATCGTGAAAATGGAGAAATGCTTGTGTGGATGAAGGAACTTTTTTATATGTAATTCGCTGATAAAATAAAGGAAAAATAAAAGGAGATCACAGAAAAATATGTGGTCTCCTTTTGGTCTGTTCAGTATTTGTTTGATTATAGGCTGACAATTATTTTTTCTTTTTGGAATTATGCTCCGGTTCCGGATTCATCCCGTCGATTATATGCTCAATCATCATCTTTTTTACATAAACATCAAAGCTTAACAGACAGATAAAGGAAAATCTTTTCAGGTTCGCCTGATCTTCTTCATCTGCGTCCCCGAAAGTATCCTGTGCTGTTTTGTATTTGCGCAGAAGGTCTTTTTTCAGGGATTCAATCTGTTCCTTTTCCATGCTGAAAACTTCATTATAAATATAAGTCATATCTTTCTCAGTCATGGATTTAAAATATTTC
>QWCN01004897.1_pt1 | contig 15575 bp, 14 predicted proteins | sample 1972711 | NCBI WGS metagenome assembly QWCN01 (sample SAMN09866707, study PRJNA288562) | Human gut metagenome isolate term1_stool, whole genome shotgun sequencing... | isolation source: gut | host: Homo sapiens | place: USA: California | reverse complement strand
AGGGTGGGGGAGGTTTGGAGGGGGAGGGAGGGCCTTTCTCCAGAAAGGCCCTCCCTCCCCCTCCAATCTTCTGCTCTCTACACTATCCCCCCAATCTTCATGCACCAGAAGGCGATGGCGGCGATGAAGGCGGAGGCGGGGATGGTGAGAATCCATGCAATGACGAGGTTCCCGGCCACGCCCCAGCGGACGGCGGAGAGCCGCTTGGTCGAGCCGACGCCGAAGATGCAGGCGGTGATGGTGTGGGTGGTGCTGACGGGCGCACCGAAAAGCGACGCCCCGCAGATGACGGCTGCCGCGGAGGTTTCGGTGGCGAAACCGTGCACGGGCTCCAGCTTGAAGATCTTGTGCCCCATCGTCTTGATGATCTTCCAGCCGCCGAGCGCCGTGCCCATCGCCATGGCGAGCGCGCAGACGCACTTGACCCAGAAGGGAACCGCAATCGTGTCGATCTTGTTAAAGATGAAGAGGGCGAGCGTGATCACGCCCATGGTCTTCTGGGCATCGTTGAGGCCGTGGCTCGTCGCCATGAAGGCGGCGGAAACGATTTGCAGCTTGGTGAAGGCGCGGGTGAGCTTGTTGCGGTTGGCCCGGGCGCACAGGAGCATGATCAGAAACATGGTCAGGAAGCCCATGCCGAAACCGGCGAGGGGCGACAGGATCAGCGGGAGCAGGATTTTTTCGGCAATGGAAGCGCCGTTGAGCGTGCTGAAACCGGCGTAGGCTACGGCGGCTCCCATCAGGCCGCCGATGAGCGCGTGGGATGATGAGGAAGGGATGCCGAAATACCATGTGATGAGGTTCCATGCGATGGCCCCGAGCAGCGCGGCGAGCACCAGCGGCTGACAGTTCGCCACCATGTCCGTGTTGACGATCCCCGCGCCAAGGGTTGTGGCGACCTTGGTGCCGAGGAATGCGCCGATAAAGTTGAGCGATGCCGCCATGACGACCGCGACGCGGGGGCTGAGCACCTTGGTGGAGACCACCGTGGCGATGGCGTTGGCGCAGTCGTGGGCTCCGTTGGTGAAGTCGAAGATCAGCGCCACCACGACAATGAGCACAAGCAGCACGGGGACCTCAAACATACTTGAGCACCACCTCTTCCAGCGTGTCGCCGAGATCGGAAACCATATCTACGGCACGTTCGATGCGCTCGTAAACCTGGCTCCAGAGGATCAGTTCGCGCACTTTTTCAAAGTTGGGGATTTCGCTGTCCATCATTTCCGAAATCCCTGCGGCCTGCAGCATTTCACAATCCGATTTGCGGGATTTCAGGGAATGCAGATGCCCCGATACGTCCTTTTTCTTTTCAAGCTGCCCGAGCATGAGCTCCGTTTCCTCAATCATGCCCTTGATGTTCCGGGTCATCATATGGGCCGGGAAACGCTGGTACATGAAGCCGCACATAAAAAAACGGCTGGCGAGGTTTTGTATACCGTCCGCCACCCGTTCCTGTGCGAGGTTGATCGCGTGGATGTCTTCACGATCAATGGGGGTAATAAAAGTCTGCGAAAGATGCCATGTTATTTTCCGGTTGAGCTTGTCGGCCTCTTCTTCCAATATATTGATTTGTTTGAGATGGCCTTCCGATTCATACGTGTTTTCCATGACGACGATGAGGCTTTGAGCCATCCGTTGCAGAACGGCGTTCTGTTCCATCAGCAATTTGAAAAACGGAACCGTCTGGGGCAAGAAACGCGTTAGCATAGAACCTCCTAAAAGGTCTGATTCATAAATGCCGCCGTTGTACTGGAAAGAAATGGATCGAGCAAGCAAACAGGAAAAGTCGACAGGAGAATCAAAGCGTTCGTTATGGAAAATTTTTTCGGAAGGGATGAGCAACAGAGAAAACCAGTGTCTCCCGGAACCCGTCGAGGTCATGGTGAACTGGACATATTCAAGCTGGTCGGCGGGGAAACTTCTTAGAAAGTTTCCCCGCCCCTCTCCAATTGTCATTCTCCTTCCATTCCTAAAAATGCCGCGGCATTCTCCTGCGCCTCCCGAGGAAGCAGCGGAAGCCACGCGGGAAGGCGGAAGGCTTGGAAATCGGGAAGCGAGACCCGCCCGTGATGCAAAAGAAAACCGGAAGGGCAGGACAATTCCGCGCCGTAGAGGGAATCTCCGGCCAGCGGGTGCCCCGCGGCGGCGAGATGCGCCCGGATCTGGTGGCGTGCGCCCTTGCGGATGCGGCAGCCGACGAGCATGAGCGGGGCATCGGGATCATCCGATTCGACGAGGCCGGGGGCGTCCCCGGCGGTCAGGGGAGCCAGCAGGGTAACATCGGTATGCCGCACCGGATCGGGATCGTCGGTATGGCGCACCCGCGTCTTGTTCCGCGTGTCCGTGTCCAGACGGCGGGCCACGGTGAAATCGTAGAGCGGCTGGCCTTCTATCAGCGCCAGATACAGCTTGTCCGTGTTGCCGATGCGCTCGGCCCGGTACCAGCGGCGTTCGCCGTCGTCGGTGCAAGACGCGAGCACGAGGCCGGAGGTCGGCGCGTCCAGGCGGTTGAGCAGGCGTGATGCGTAGCCTTCCTCTTCCGAAGGCAGCAGATCACCGAGCAGGGTTTCGAGGCTTGGGGAAAGGCTTCCCGCCAGAGCGGCGGTGTGCATACCCGCGGGCTTGTAGAGCGCCGCAATCCCGCCGTCCTTGTAAACAAGGGACGGAGCGTCTTCAGGGAGGGCCGCGCCTTCCGGGTCGGGCAGGATGATGATTTCCTGCCCCGCGCGCAGTTTGAGGCCGGGGATGCCGGGTTTGCCGTTCACCAGCACAAGGGAACGGTCGCAAAGGCGGCGGCGTGCCCGAAGGCCGAGATCGGCCAGCGCGAACAGGTCGGGCCGGGCGGCTTCCTGTTCGGGGGAAGGGGAGGCCAGCAAGAGGCCGAGGGCCTTGTCCAGACGCCAGCCTTGCGCTTCTTCAGGCACACGAAACGAGATGCCGCCGTTTTCGGGGCGGTTCGCGGAAGGGGGCATGAGGCGGGCTTAGTGGTTGTTTGGGGAAGATTTTTTGATATACGTCAGGCCAGCGGCTACGGCGGCGATGCCGAGGAAGAACCAGATGAAATCCATGTGGGGCTCCAGCGTTGAAATGGTTGCGGATGCCTTGAAGTGTAGCGTAAAGGAGAGGACGGAGCAAGGGAACGCTCCCGGCTCTTGCGGCGGTTTCCCGCCGGCCTTTCCCGTTGCGCCCGGATCGGGGCGCGTGAACTTTTTTCCCCAGAGTATCCATGACCACACAGCGAATAGCTCTTGTCGGTGCGGGGCTTGCCGGTTGCGAATGCGCGTTGCAGCTGGCCCGGCGCGGTTTCGCCGTCACCCTTTTCGAGCAGAAGCCGGAAGCCTATTCCCCGGCGCACTCCATGCCACAGCTTGCGGAACTGGTCTGCTCCAATTCCTTGCGATCCGACGAGCTGGCATCCGGTGTCGGCCTGATCAAGCAGGAACTGCGCGAACTCGGCAGCGCGCTCATGGCCGTGGCCGACGCTGTCCGCGTCCCGGCGGGCAAGGCGCTGGCCGTGGATCGCGAGCTGTTTGCCGGAAAGGTAACGGCGCTTGTGGAAGCCGAGCCGAATATCACGCTTGTCCGCAAGGCCATCGCCGATCTTGATGATCCCGCTTTGGAGGGATTCGAGCGGGTGGTCATCTCCGCCGGGCCGCTGGCGAGCGAAAGCCTGTCGGCGTCCATCGCACGGGCCGTCGGTGCGGAGCACCTCTATTTTTATGATGCCATCGCGCCCATCGTGGCGGCGGATTCCATTGATATGAGCATCGCTTTCTGGGGTTCCCGCTACGGCGAGCCGGGCGAGGGCGATTATCTGAACTGCCCCATGAACGAGGAAGAGTACAAGGCGTTTTATCAGGGCCTGCTCGACGGCGAGAAGGTCGCCAGCCGCGAATTTGAGCAGGAGAAGCATTTTGAGGGCTGTATGCCCGTGGAGGCGCTTGCCGCGCGCGGCGAGAAGACGCTGGCCTTCGGGCCGCTCAAGCCGGTGGGCTTCACAGACCCGCGTACCGGGCGGCGTCCTTTCGCGTTGCTTCAGCTTCGCCCCGAGAACGGGAACAAGACGATGTTCAATCTGGTGGGCTGCCAGACCAAGCTGACCTATCCCGCGCAGGCAGTCTGCTTCCGCAAGGTGCCGGGCCTTGAGCACGCGGAATTCGTGCGTTTCGGCAGTATGCACCGCAATACCTATGTGAATGCGCCCGTGTCCCTGAATGAGGAGCTCGCCCTCAAGTCCCGCCCGAACGTGCATCTTGCCGGGCAGATCACCGGAGTGGAAGGCTATGTCGAGTCCATCGCCTGCGGCTTGTGGGTGGGGCAGATGCTGGCGGCGAAGCTGGCTGGGCGCTCCCTGCCGAAGCCCCCGGCAACGACGGCCCTCGGTGCTCTGCTCAACCATCTGTCCACGCCCGCCAAGCATTTCCAGCCGTCCAATGTGCATTTTGGGCTCATGCCGGAGCCCGAAATCCGCGTGAAAAAGAAGGAACGTAAGCAGTGGTATGCCGATCGCGCCCGTGCCGCGTTTGGCGAGTGGTTGAAGGGGTTGGAGAAGGAAGGGGATTGAAGATTGGGGAGGGGAGAGGCCCCCTTTTGAAAAAGGGGGCCTCTCCCCTCCCCAAACCCCACCCCTCTCCACCTAAAACTTTTGCGTTTATCGAATCCCTGTTGAGAGGATGGGGGAATGGGTGAAGATAGAGGGGGAGCAGCGGGTGATAATGAAGCTTTGAATGGTTTTGATCTATATTCTGTGTACATGACATGTACTTTTGAGAAAACATTCTAAAGCTAGCTTCTCCCATTTTTTTAGCGGACGTTCCCCAGAGCTTTTCGGATTGCGGAAGAGGTGCTTTTCGGACGAAGGACATCTTATAAAAAGGAGCATCGTATGGACACGTGTTTTGTGACCGCCAAGTTGACGGCGAAGAAAGGCATGGAAGCGCAGCTTGAAGCGGAAGTGGTGAAGAACATTCCGAACGTGCGGGCTGAAAAAGGCTGTATCCGGTACGATTTCCATAAGAACCGCTCCGAAGACGGCACGTTCCTTTTCTATGAGATCTGGGAAAGCCCGGAAGCCCTCGACGCCCACGGCAAAACACCGCACATGCTGGCCTACAAGGAACGCACCAAGGATCTGCTGGCCTGTCCGACCGTCGTAACCGTCTGGTCGCAGGTTGATTGCCGATAGGACACCTCCGCCAGTTGATGTGAATCAAACAAAAAGCCGCCTGAACCAACAGGAGGCTTTTTTATGGAGAACAGCCTCCATTCTTTTTGATTTTCCGCGTTTCCGGGGGACGGACGCCAAGGGCCAGCTTTGAGTCCACCCGTCCCGCCATCGACCCTTACGAAAATCTTTGAAGAGGATGGGGGAGGTTTGGAGGGGGAAGGGGAAACTTTCTCTAGAAAGTTTCCCCTTCCCCCTCCAATTTTTTCTCTACCCCCGCCCTCTGAACTGCCGTTTGTCGCCCACCCTGATGGTGACGCGCTCGCGGTCGAAATATTCGAGAAGCGGGATAACGTACTTGCGGGAAAGGCCGCCGGAAAGCTCTTTGAAGCCAGCGGGATCGAGATCGTCATGGGAGGTGAACCACGCCTGCATCCGGGCCTTGAGCTCCTGAATGACGGGGCCGTGGAAATACAGGCCGTCCTTGACCTTCACAAGGCTGCCGTCCTCGCAGAGCAGCTTGAGCACCGGGGCCGCGGCCTTGGCGTCTACGTTAAGAGCCTCAAGGACATCCTTGAGGTTCGGCGGCGTGAATCCGCCGTCCACGTGCGCCTTGAGCAGCGCGTCGCGCAGCCCGGCCTGATCCGACTTGAGGGAGACGGTGTGCGAGGCCATGCGGATGACGTCGCCCTCGGAAACCAGCTCGCCCGAACGCAGCAGGCGCTCCACGACGAAGAAAGCCAGCTTCGGCGGGATGCCCTTGCTCCACGCTTCGCGGCCCGTACCGCCGGAGAGGAGCGCGCCGCGCGCCATGCCCTGCTTGAGCGGTTCCTTTTTATGGAAGGCTTCGGCTACGGCAAGGCAACGCTTGGCGAGTTCGGCGGAAGCTCCGGCAGAGACGTAGCCCTTTTCCTCACGGTCGAAGCAGAAGATTTTCCCTTTGCCGGAAAGCGCCTGCAATACTTTGTCGAGCCGCTTGGAGTCGAGGTTGGTCAGCACGGAAAGCTGCGCGATGTTCGCGCCGCGGTTCCCGGCAAGCTCGATCTGCATGCGGACGCGATCCTCATCGGAAACGGCCTCAAGGCCGAGCAGGGAGGCGACGCGATCGGGGGTGGCATCCCGGCGGCGCAATCCGGCGCTGATCGGGTCGAGCACGACGCCGCCCGCTACGGTACGCAGCGGAGAGAAGGCCCGCACGACGCAGTGGTCGCCGAACACACCCACCAGCGGTTCGTCAAGCCGGACTTCGCACAGCGCGGTTTCGCCGGGGCCGAGCTTGTCGCGGTCGAGGAAATAGAGCCGGGCGGCGACTTCGCGGGCTTCGTGGTGGAAATGGATTTCGGCGCGGTGGCGCAGGGCGCGGGGCGAGGAACCGAGGCAGGTCAGCCGTACCAGCCAGCGATCGGAAGGGAACAGCGTTCCCGGCAGGGCCAGCACGTCGCCGCGCTCCACATCCGCCACATCCAGACCTTGCAGGTTGACGGCGGTACGGTGGCCGGATTCCGCCACTTCCACGGATTCCCCGTGGCTTTGCAGGCTGCGGGCTCGGGTAGCGAGTTTTTTCGGGAGCAGTTCCAACGCGTCGCCCACTTTGACCGAGCCTGAAACCATGGTTCCGGTCACGATAGTCCCGTGGCCTTTCAACGTGAATACGCGGTCTACGGGGAGGCGGAAGAGATCCGTCCGGCGGCGGGGCGCGAGTTCCTTTTCCTGTTTGACGATATAGTCGCGGAGTTTGTCCACGCCTTCGCCGGTCTGGGACGACACCGGGAACAGCGGCGCGCCTTCGAGGAAAGTCCCTTTGAGGAATTCGGAAATGTCCTCGACGGCGAGTTCGAGCAGTTCGGGATCGACCATGTCGGTTTTGGTCACGGCGACGAGGCCGTGCTTGATTCCAAGCAGGGAGCAGATTTCGAGGTGTTCGCGCGTCTGCGGCATGACGCCTTCGTCCGCGGCGACGACCAGCATCACGAAGTCGATGCCCGACGCTCCCGCGACCATATTCTTGACGAATTTTTCATGGCCGGGCACGTCCACGATGCCGAGCCGTCCGCCGCCGGGCAGGTCGCAGAACGCAAAGCCGAGCTCGATGGTGATGCCGCGGCGTTTTTCCTCTTCGAGGCGGTCGCAGTCGATCCCGGTCAGCTTGCGCACGAGCGAGGTTTTACCGTGGTCGATGTGACCCGCCGTTCCCATTACGATAGCCATAGCAATGCCTCCGGCGGCAAGGGGCTGCCGCCCCCTTGACCCCTGCCCGGGGGAAATGATTTCCCCCGGCCCCCTCGGTGCCGCCGCGCGGTTTTCGGACGAAGCGGCGCTTCGGCTGAAAACCGCGCGGCGGCACCGAGGGCGTCAGGAGTTTCCGCTTTTGAAAGTGAAAGAACGAAAAGGCCGCTCCGGGGAACTGCCGCCTGAAAGAAAGGAGCCACGCCGCCCGAAACGCCGCTTGCCCCGTTTAGGAAAGTCTTTGGAAGGAGGGGGATGGGGTTTGGGGAAGAGGGAGGGAAGCTTTTCTTCAGAAAAGTTCCCTCCCCCTTCCCCAAGTTCCCGTTACTTGCTCAACACGTTGCCGATGCCGAGGATGCCCGCCTCGTCGAAATCCCTGCCGATGAGCTGCATGCCGACGGGGAGGCCGTCCGCTTCGCCCACGGGGAACGAGAGGCCGGGGAGCCCGGCGAGGTTCAGGGACACGGTGTAGATGTCCATGAGGTACATCTTGAGCGGATCATCAATGATGGAGCCGAGTTTCCACGCCGTGACCGGAGAGACGGGGCCGAAAAGGGCGTCGCAGGAGCCGAGCGCGTTCAGGTAGTCCTGACGGATGAGGCGGCGGACCTGTGCGGCCTTCTTGTAGTAGGCGTCGTAGTACCCGGCGGAAAGGACGTAGGTGCCGAGCAGGATGCGGCGCTGGACTTCCTGCCCGAAGCCTTCGCTGCGGGAACGGCAGTAGAGGTCGTCGAGATTCTTGGGATCGGCGGCGCGGTAGCCGTAGCGCACGCCGTCGAACCGGGAGAGGTTCGAGCTGGCTTCGGCCATCGCTACAATATAATAGGCGGCGATGGCGTGGCGGGTCGCGTGGGGCAGGGATACGTCCACGAGTTCCGCGCCGAGGTCGCGGGCACGGTCAAGGGCGTCTTGGCACGCCTTGGCGACCGGGCCGTCCAGCCCTTCGGCCATGAATTCGCGGGGCACGCCGAGGCGCACGCCCTTGAGGTCGGTACGGGAGAAGTCAGCGTAGTTGTCTACGGGGCGCGGCGAAGAGGTGGAATCGCGTTTGTCGTGCCCGGCGATGACGGAAAGCACGAGGGCGGCGTCTTCCACGGTGCGGGTCAGCGGGCCTACCTGATCGAGCGAGGAACCGTAGGCGATGACGCCGTAGCGGGATACGCGCCCGTAGGTGGGTTTGAGGCCCACGCAGCCGCACAGGGCTGCGGGCTGGCGGATGGAGCCGCCGGTGTCCGTGCCGAGGGAGGCGTAGCACTGGTTCGCGGCGACGCTGGCGGCCGAGCCGCCGCTGGAGCCGCCGGGGATGCGTTCGGGATCGCGGGGGTTGCGGGTCGGGCCGAAGGCGGAGTTTTCCGTGGAGGAGCCCATAGCGAACTCGTCCATGTTGTTCTTGCCGACGATGACCGCCCCGGCTTCCTTCAGGCGTTCGACCACAAAGGCGTCATAAAACGGATTGAAGCCGCCGAGGATTTTGGAGCCGGCTGTGGTGCGCGTGCCCTTGGTGACGATGGCGTCCTTGACCGTGACGGGCACGCCCCAGAGGGGCTTGGAGGCGTCCGGGCCCTGAGCGTCGAGGGCGCGGGCCTCTTCAAGGGCCTGCTCGCGTACGGTGATCAGGGCATGGATGGACGGTTCCGTCTCGGCGATGCGGTCGAGGCAGGCTTTGGCCACGGCTTCGGCGGTGACGTCGCCCCCGGCGAGGCGCGCCCGGATTTCAGCAAGGGAGGTTTGGATCAGATCGGACATGGGACGCTCCTAGACGATGCGGGGCACGACGAAGAACTGCCCGTCGGTTTCCGGGGCGTTGGCGAGAACGTCCGCATGCAGGTTTTTCTGGATGGGCTCGTCGGCACGGTAGGGCGTGGAATGCTCCACAGGGCTGTACAGCGGTTCGACGGCGCTGGTGTCCACTTCGGCGAGAATATCCATATAGGCAATGATGTCGGCGCATTGTTCTCCGAATTTGGCGAGCGTGCCTTCTTCGGGGGCGAGGCGGGCAAGTCTCGCAAGGTGCGCCATGCGATCCGTGGTGAGCATGAGGAGAACCTTTCGGCTAGAGGTTGGCAAAAAGAAAAAATTACCATCGGCGGTCACAGGTGGTCAAGGCTCACCCCATATGATGAAATGACGCTGAGTTACGTTGTTTTATGGTTGAGGCGGAGGCGTTTTTTCTCTAGACTCGCCTTCGCACCCTTTTATGAAGAGAATCCGCATGGCGGCATCGAAGCGCAGATCGGGCTTTACTCTTATTGAAATCATTTCAGTTTTGGTCATCCTCGGCATCCTTGCCGCGGTGGCCGTGCCGAAATATTATGATTTGCAGGAGGAATCCGAAAGAAAGGCCGCCCTCGCAAGCGTGGCTGAAGCACAGGCCCGCGTACAGCTCCGTTTCGGGCAATTGGTACTCCAGGGGAGTTCGTGCGACGAGGCGGCGAAGGCGGTTTCGGCCCTTTCCGAAACCGCGGACGCGGTCGAAGGCAAGAACGGCGGCTACCGGTTTGGCGATTTCCTGCTCGCCGTGGATGGCGGCGCGCTCACTTCCGCCGGAAGCGCGGCTTCCGCGAAACGCGTTGATTCGACGGGGAATTTTGAAGATACCGGTGCTAAGCTGTATCTCCCGCAGTGCGGAGAGAGTACAAACCATAGCTTCGGCAGTTCTACTGATATGGATGCGATTATAAAGGCAATGCGGGAAGCGGGCGTTAGCAGGCTTGATTCCGGCGCGCTATCCAACGCTACCTCGCATTCTTCGGATGTCATGACCGCTCTCAAGGCCGCAGGCATAGACTTGAATGCGATGGGGGCGACATCATGGAGCTTCAACAGCAACATGCTTTACTGGACGACAGCCGATATCGCTAATATCCCTTCGGGGACGAAGGTTCCTGTAATGAGATATAACCCCAGTTCGGGAACGTATACGGTCTGGTCAGCCACCGTTACGCAGCATACGGAACCGGGAATAGGAACCTATAATATGATTGAAAAAGAAAACAGCCAGTATGCGGCTTCTGCTCAGGCGGGAAAGGAAAACCAGACGTATGAGAATGTGTTGAAATGGTTTGACGCTGCAAGTAAGGATGCCAGCTGGATTGAATGACAGGGAGGTACTCCTGACTTTCCAGCGGGCAACGCCTACCCTTTAAGGGCCCGAGGGCTTTCCATCAGGGATTCGATAAGGTCAAAAGTCTTTGAAGGGGAGGGATGGGGTTTGGGGAAGGGAGGGGGGACTTTCTGCAGAAAGTTCCCCCTCCCTTCCCCAATTTTTTAGCTCCTTCCCGTTCTGCGGGATGCCTGCGCGGTGGCCTTGTTGCGGCGGATCTTGTGCTTTTTGACGGACGACGCGGTGGCCTTGTTGGAATAGCTGTATTTGGTAAGCGCGGAGGCTACGGTGATGCCGCTGGTGCGGGATTTGAATCCAGCCTCGACGAGCCTGCGGACTTCATGGCTGCGGAGCCCGGCGGAGTCCGCTCCGAGGATGACCGCGATGAGGCGCGTGTTGCCGCGCCGCACGGTGGAAATGATATTGTAGCCGGAAGCCGTGACCCAGCCGGTTTTCAGGCCGTCGGCACCGGGGCAGGCCCCGAGCAGCGGGTTTTTGTTCGTTGTGACCATCCCCCGGTGCTTGAGCACGCGGACGCGGTGGTATTGGAGCGCAGAGGGATTGTTCTTGAGGTACACGTATCCAAGCCGCGCCATATCTCTGGCTGTGGTGTACTGCCCGGCGGCGGGCAGGCCGTTGGGCGTTTTGAACGTGCTGGAGGACATGCCGATCTGGCGGGCCTTGTTGTTCATCATCCTGACGAAGGCGCGGCCCGAACCGCCGACGCGTTCGGCAACGGCCATCGAGGCGTCGTTGCCGGAAGAGACGGCCATCCCCATGAGGAGGCGGTTCAGGGAAACGCGTTCCCCTGCGCGCAGGCCCATGCGGGAACCGCCCTGGCGCGCGGCGTGGCGGCTGACGCGGACCTGATCGGCGAGGCTGACCTTGCCGGAACGGATGGCATCGAACGTCACCATCATGGACATGATTTTCGTGAGGGAGGCGGGGGGAATCCGCACGTCGGGATTTTGGGAGTAGAGGATCCGGCCCGTCCGGGCATCCATGAGGACGGCGGAGCGGACATTCAGGATTTGTCCGGAAGTGCCGCTTTGGGCGGCGTGGGCTTTCCGGGCGTTCCGGGCTTCTGCGGCTGGGGCAAGGATGAGGGAGGCGGCTATAAGAAGGAATCCGGCCACAAGCGGGATTCTCAGGAAGTGGCATTTGGATCGCAGAGTGGTGAACATGCTGGATACGCTCCGGAAACCGTGTCTAGAGAAATGGGGAAACCAGATAAGAACCTTATTCCAGCAGGATTGCGATGACAAGGGAAAACAGGCCGGTTTTCCGGTGAAAGGCGTCAGTGGGGCATATTTTCTCATCAGGAGTGTAATTCTTTGATATTCCATATCGTTATGCCGATAAGCCAACCCGGTCCGCATGAGAGTGTAAAAAAAATATGCTCCCCCCCTCTGGACGACATCGAGGGATGTTTTATTTCTTTCGCATAAAACATGACATCATCACCTCTTTATAGGGTGTGAGTCCTCGAGGAGGAACGTATTATGGGCAAAATCATTGGCATTGACCTCGGCACGACGAACAGTTGTGTCTATGTGATGGAAGGCAAGGACCCCAAATGCATCACCAACCCGAACGGCGGCCGTACGACCCCGTCCGTGGTAGCCTTCACTGATAAGGAGCGTCTGGTCGGTGACGCCGCCAAGCGTCAGGCCGTGACGAACTCCAGCCGTACCGTTTTTGCGGTCAAGCGTCTGATGGGGCGCGTGGCCAATTCTCCCGAAGTCGAACATTGGAAGCAGCACGCTCCCTACAAAATCGTGGCTGGCGCCAACGGTGCCGCCGTGGTTGAAATCGACGGGCACCAGTACACCCCGCAGGAAGTCTCCGCGACTATCCTGAGCAAGCTGAAAGCCGACGCTGAAGCCTATCTCGGCGAACCCGTGACCGAAGCGGTCATCACCGTCCCGGCCTACTTCAACGACGCCCAGCGTCAGGCCACCAAGGACGCCGGACAGATCGCCGGACTCGACGTCAAGCGTATCATCAACGAACCCACCGCGGCTTCCCTTGCCTACGGTTTTGACAAGAAGGCCAACGAAAAGATCGTCGTGTTCGACCTCGGCGGCGGCACGTTCGACGTGTCCATCCTCGAAGTGGGCGACAACGTGGTTGAAGTGCGCGCCACGAACGGCGACACTTTCCTCGGCGGTGAAGACTTCGACCAGCGCGTCATCAACTATCTGGTGGAAGAATTCAAGAAGGAACAGGGAATCGACCTTGCCAAGGACAGCATGGCTCTTCAGCGCCTGAAAGACGCCGCAGAAGCCGCCAAGAAGGAACTGTCCACGTCGATGGAATCCGAAATCAACCTGCCCTTCATCACGGCTGACCAGACCGGGCCCAAGCACATGCTCATCAAGCTGTCCCGCGCCAAGCTGGAACAGCTGGTGTCCGACCTCGTGCAGAAGACGCTGGAACCCTGCCGCAAGGCGCTGGCCGACGCCGGGTTGAAACCTTCCGACATTGATGAAGTGCTGCTGGTCGGCGGCATGACCCGTATGCCTCTGGTCCAGAAGACCGTGGCCGACTTCTTCGGCAAGGAACCCAACCGTTCCGTGAACCCCGATGAAGTGGTCGCCATGGGTGCCGCCATTCAGGGTGGTATCCTCGCCGGCGACGTGAAGGACGTACTGCTTCTCGACGTGACCCCGCTTTCCCTCGGCATCGAAACCATGGGCGGCGTGTTCACCAAGCTGATCGACCGCAATACGACCATCCCGACCCGCAAGAGCCAGACCTTTACGACCGCCGCGGACAACCAGCCCTCCGTGTCCATCCACGTGCTGCAGGGCGAACGTCCGATGGCCGCCGACAATATGACGCTGGCCCGTTTCGACCTGACCGGCATCCCGCCGGCACCGCGCGGCGTGCCGCAGATTGAAGTGGCCTTCAACATCGACGCCAACGGCATCGTGAACGTGTCCGCCAAGGATCTCGGCACGGGCAAGGAGCAGTCCATCCAGATCACCGCTTCGTCCGGCCTCTCCGACGCCGACATCGAAAAGCTGGTGAAGGAAGCCGAAGCCCATGCGGCCGACGACAAGAAGAAGCAGGATCTCATCAGCGCCCGCAACCAGGCCGACGGCCTGATCTACGGCACTGAAAAGTCCATCAAGGATCTCGGCGACAAGCTTGACGCGGCCCTCAAGAGCGATATCGAAGGCAAGATTGCCTCCCTCAAGACGCTCATGGAAGGCGAAGACGTCGAAGCCATCAAGAAGGCGACCGAAGAACTGGCTCAGGCTTCGCACAAGCTGGCCGAACAGCTCTACTCGCAGGCTCAGGGCCAGCAGCCCGGAGCTGACGCCGCCGGTGCCGCGGGCGCCCAGCCCGGAGCTGGCGCGGCTGGCGGCAAGAAAGCCGACGACGATGTGATCGACGCCGACTTCACCGAATCGAAGTAATAAAGAGAAAGGCAGTGCCTCCGGCGGCTGGGGGGCGAGTCGCCCCCCAGACCCCGACAGTACGGCCCGAAAGACCGAAACGCCCGGAACAAAAGTTCCGGGCGTTTCGGTCTTTCGGGCCGTTTCTGATCGCGCCGGATGTTTTTTATTTTAAGGGAGGCGTTACTCCCCCAAAAGGTGTTTCAGGAAACGCTGAGAACAGGGAGCCGATATGTTCGAAAGTCTTTGGAGAGGGAGGGATGGGTTCCGCACTGGCGGGTTTAGGGCTGGGAGGAAAACTTTTTTAAAAAATTTTTCCTCTTTTTCATCAATAGTTCTTGTGGATTAGTCTTTAGGGAAGGCAGGGAATGACAGGCGGGAAGGAATAGGATAGGGGGAGAAAAACACGGAGGTTGCTCATGAAAGCGATGCGGCGCAAGGATCGGCAGGTATCCGCCGAAGAGGCGATGGGGTATTTGAAGGCTGCTGTGTACGGCGTACTGTCCACGGTGGGGCCGGACGGCGAACCCTACGGCGTGCCTTTGACGTATGCGGTTGAGGAAGACGGCAAGGGCCTTGTGTTCCACTGTGCGCGCGACGGCTACAAGCTGGACTGCTTTGCCGCGAATCCGAGGGCACATTTTGTGGCGGTGCAGGAAACGAATGTGTTGCCCGAAGAGTTTTCCATTGAGTACAAGAGCGTCATGGTATCAGGGCTCCTTGAGGAAATTGAGGACCGCGAAGAGAAAGTCCGCTGTGCGCAGGTCGTCGGCGACAAGTATTCCACCATCAGCTCGGAAGAATACGCCAACCGCGCCGCCGACAAAATCCGGGTATTCCGCCTGAATATAGAGCATATTTCCGGCAAGCGTCTCGTCAAGGCCGGAGAGCCCGGCATGGGCTACAAAAAAGGGTAGCAAGGATACTGTGAAAGAGGAAAAGGCTGGCCTTTTCCTCTTTCTTCTTCCGGGGGGATTGGGGGCAGGCTGTCTCCCTTTGCTTTTAGGGAAACGGACATCTCACACAGGATTCTGTGCGTTGGCCGGATGAGAGGGCTTTTTTTCAAGAAAGATGAGCGTCAGCGCTGGGGATACGGCTTTTTCGGCGCAGCGGGTGTAGCCGTTGCGCTCATACAGGCAAAGATTGCCCAGGCTCTTGCTGCTGGTGAACAGTTCCAGCCGGGGCGCAGGACAGCTTTTTTCCAGTTCTTGAAGCAGACGGGAGCCAAGGCCGTTTCCTTGGCACTCGGGATGTACCATCAGTTTTCCGATCAGCAGCGTATCTCCCCGCAAAGTACCTCGAACGGACCCTACAATCCGCCCGCCCGCATCAACTGCCTTCAGGAACACGCCGTTCCTGAGCTCTTCTTTCATTTCCTCAAGCGTCTGCATGAGGGGCGGAATGGAAAAGTCGTTGAGCAGCCTTGCCTCACTTTGATACGCCAGCCGCTGCAACTCCAGTATTGCCTCCAAGTCCGCTTCCTCAGCTTGAACGATACAGTGGGACGCAAACATCTTCAAACAGGGCATTGGAAATCCTTTTGGAGAAGAATGGAGGACAAGCGGGGTTGCTTTGCCTTTGCCGAATAGCAGGCGACACAACGTTTTTTCGCGGAAAGCCGACAAGAGGGATTCGATAAGGTCAAAAGTCTTTGAAGGGGGAGGGATGGGGTTTGGGG
>QWCN01008941.1_pt1 | contig 15604 bp, 13 predicted proteins | sample 1972711 | NCBI WGS metagenome assembly QWCN01 (sample SAMN09866707, study PRJNA288562) | Human gut metagenome isolate term1_stool, whole genome shotgun sequencing... | isolation source: gut | host: Homo sapiens | place: USA: California | reverse complement strand
GCTATGGGTTCTCCGATGCTTCCCACGACCGCGGCGAAATCGACATGTGCGAACTGGTTGATCTTGTTGAAGACCAGCGGCACGAACAGCGAGCAGAGCGTCGCCACCACGATCCAGATCACCACGAGGGTCACCAGCGCGGCCAGCCAGCGCGGCACCTGCCATCCTTTGACATGCAGCCCCGCAAGGCGTTTCACGAGCGGGCGCCCCATGACGGCCAGCACGGCCGAAACGAGGATGTAGACGACGATCGACGAGAAATACCAGACCAGGAAAAGCACGACCGCAGCGATCGCCGCGCCCGCGATGAACCGCAGGAAAGTCTGGGGCGTCGCCTTCATCGTCCTATGCGTTTTCGAGGTTCTTGCGCAACCGGGCGATCGGGGTTTGCGAACCCACCGTAGGATCGCCGATCTCCACCAGCAGTTCGCTGTCCTTCGGCACGAGCACGTCGACGCGCGATCCGAACTTAATGAATCCGCAAACGCTGTTCTGCTCGACCTGGTGTCCAACGGTCATGTACGAGATGATGCGCCGGGCGATCAGTCCCGCGATCTGGCGGAAGAGCACCTTCTGTCCCGAGGGCATCCGCACCACGGTCGTCGTGCGTTCGTTCTCGGTCGAGGATTTGGGGTGCCAGGCCACCAGAAAACGTCCCGGATGGTATTTGAAGTACTCCACTTCGCCGCCCACGGGAACCCAGTTCATGTGGACGTTGGTGATGGACATGAAGATCGAAATTTGCAGCATCTCCTCTTTGAGGTATTCGTTCTCCGACACGACCTCCGTCACGACCACGCGGCCGTCGCAGGGGGCGAAGACCAGATCGGCATCGTGGATGCGCACCCGGCGGGGTTCGCGGAAGAAGGCCACGATGAAGAACCAGAACAGCAACAGCACGACGGCGCTGAACCACAGCAGCGAGATATTCGCGTCGTGGACCAGCAGATGATAGAACAGCCACCACAGAAGCAGGCAGACGACTCCCGAAATGCCGATGATCTTATATCCTTCCTTATTGATTCTCATAAATGTTTGAAGTTTGCAGTTACATCACAAAAAGCATATAGACGAAGACGAACGGCGCCGACAGCAGCATGGCGTCGAAGCGGTCCAGCACTCCGCCGTGACCGGGGATCAGCGCCCCGGAATCCTTTACGCCCGCGGCGCGCTTGAACATCGACTCCACCAGGTCGCCCAACACGCCCGAGACCGCCGCGACCAGCGCCAGTCCGGCCCACGCCGCATAGCCGCCGTCCAGCACCCGGGCCGCGACGAGCCCCATGGCGACGGCTCCAGCGATGCCGCCGAAGAATCCCTCCCACGATTTTTTGGGCGAGAGGCGTTCGCACAGGCGGTGACGCCCGACGGACATGCCCACCAGATAGGCGAAGACATCGTTGCCCCAGATGATGAAGATGTAGAAGAGCATCACCCAGGGGCTCCACACGTCACTGCCGACCATCGGGATATAACACATCAGCGAAAGGGGCAGCGCCACATAGACCACCCCCATAAGGGTCGTGCCAATGTTGGCGACGGGATTTTCCTGCCGGCGGTAAAGTTCGCAGATGAACATGGCGGGCAGCGACAGCAAGAGGAAAGCCAGTCCGCAGGCAAATGCCTGCCGGGCGCTTCCGAGGATTTCGATATCGTCCGAGATAAAGGCGAAATTGAGGGCGAAAAGCACCAGTCCGGCAACCAGTCCCACGACTCGCTGGGGCCTGCTGCCCTGCTTTTCGGCCAGCGCGTAGAACTCCGACATGCCGACCACGAGCAACGCCGCCAGCAGCAGGCCGAAACTCCACTGCGACCAGATAACGGCCCCGAGCACCACTGCGGCGAGGACAACCCCGCTCAACGTGCGCACCCAGAGGTTCTTCATTTTTTCACTCATCGGTTTCTTCTAAGGGTGTAGGGTTTCAATGGGGGTTTACTTGGCTTCCGGTGCGGCGACGGACGGGGCGACGGGAGCCGGTTCGGCCGGTTCGGAGCTGCCGGGTTTGGCCGAAGGATCGGCGACCGCGGCAGCCTGCGTCCCGGCTCCGGGTTCCTCCCCGGCGGGAGTGCCGCCTCCGGCCTTGGCTTTCGCCTCGGCCTCCTTGCGCTCGCGTTCGATGTCCTTCTTGCGTTTGCCGAAGATGCGCTCGACATCCTCGGTGAAGACCACCTCACGGGAGAGCAGCAGCTCAGCCAGTTCTTTCAGACCGTCGGCATGCTCGCGCAACACCTGCTCGGCCATCTTGTAAGCCTGCTCGATCACCCGTTTGGCCTCGGTGTCGATCTGCTGGGCCGTCTGCTCCGAATAGGGCTTCGTGAAGGCCATATCGCTCTGGCCCGTGGAATCGTAGTAGGACAGCGTGCCGACGTTCTCGCTCATGCCGTAGTAAGCCACCATGGCGTAAGCCTGCTTCGTGACACGCTCCAGGTCGTTCAGGGCGCCCGTCGAAACCTGCCCGAAGGTCAGCTGCTCCGACACGCGGCCGCCGAGCGTGGCAGCCAGTTCGTCCATCATCTGCTCACGCGTGGTGATCTGGCGCTCCTCGGGCAGATACCAGGCGGCGCCCAGCGCCTTGCCGCGCGGGATGATCGTCACTTTGATAAGCGGGCTGGCGTTTTCGAGAATCCAGCTCACCGTGGCGTGTCCCGCCTCGTGGAAGGCGATCACGCGCTTCTCCTCGTCGGTGATGATCTTGTTCTTACGCTCCAGGCCGCCCACGATACGGTCGATGGCGGCGAGGAAGTCCTCTTTCGAAATGAATTTCTTGTTGTGGCGGGCGGCGATCAGCGCGGCCTCGTTGCAGACGTTGGCGATGTCGGCGCCCGAGAAGCCCGGCGTCTGCCGCGCCAGGAACGAACGGTCGAGCTGCGGATCGAGCTTCAGCGGACGCAGGTGGACGTTGAAAATCTCCTCGCGCTCCTTCACGTCGGGCAGCCCCACCTCGATCTGCCGGTCGAAACGCCCGGCGCGCATCAGCGCCTTGTCGAGGATGTCGGCGCGGTTCGTGGCCGCGAGGACGATCACACCCGTATTGGTCTGGAAACCGTCCATCTCCGTCAGCAGTTGGTTCAGCGTATTTTCACGCTCGTCGTTGCCCGAGAATCCGGCGTTCTTGCCGCGGGCGCGGCCGATGGCGTCGATCTCGTCGATAAAGACGATGCACGGGGCTTTCTGCTTGGCCTGCTCGAACAGGTCGCGGACACGCGAGGCGCCCACGCCGACGAACATCTCCACGAAATCCGAACCCGAAATCGAAAGGAACGGCACATTGGCTTCGCCCGCAACGGCCTTGGCCAGCAGGGTCTTGCCGGTTCCCGGAGGACCTACCAGCAGCGCGCCCTTCGGAATCTTGGCGCCCAGTTCCTTGTATTTGTCGGCTTTTTTGAGGAAGTCGACGATCTCCATGATCTCGACCTTGGCCTCCTCCAGACCTGCCACGTCCTTAAACGTCACGCGCTTGGCGTTGTCCTTGTCGAACACCTGCGCCTTGGCCTTGCCCACGTTCATAATGCCCCCGCCGCCTCCGGCGCCGGCGCCGCGCGACATGGAGCGCATGACGAAGAACCACGCACCGATGATGACCACCCACGGAAGCAGGTTGAGCAGGATCGAGGTCCAGTCGTTGGCCTTGTTCTCATAAATCACCGGGACGACCTGCCCCGAGGCCTCCTCGGCGGTCTTCAGGTCCTCGCGGAACGAGTCGACCGACCCGATGGTGAAGATCAGCTGCACCCCCGTCTCGGGCAGGCGGCGGAACCGCTTGTCCACCGAGTCGCTGCGATATTTTTCGGCGGCGTCTTTCTTCAGGAAAACCTGCGCCTGGTCGCGGTTGACGACCTGGATCTTCTCCACGTCGCCCTTCTCGACCATCTGCTGGACAGTGGCCCAATCGCTCGGCAGAGGCGTGTCGTTGACGTCGCCGAAGACGTACCAGCCGATGATGAACGCGCCGATCAGTCCGTAGATCCACAGCATCGAGGGCCGCGGCATGTTCATATTCATTTTATTGTTGTTCTTGCGTTTCTGTGCCATAATTGCGTTCTACTCTTCGTATTCGTACTTCACCATCGGCGCGTCGGCCCACAGCTCCTCGAGCTTGTAGAAACCGCGCAGTTCGGTCTGAAAGATGTGGACCACGACGTCCACATAGTCCATGGCGATCCACACGCCGTTCTGCTGGCCTTCGATGCGCCAGACCTTTTCGCCCAGCTTCTCGAACACCTGCTCCTCGACCTCGGCGGCAATGGCGCACACCTGCGTCGTGGAGTCTGCGTTGCAGACGATGAAATGCGAACAGATCGCCCCGTCGAATCCCGAGAGGTCCAACGATACAATATTCTTACCCTTTTTATCTTCAATCGCGCTGACGATCGTTTCGATCAGTTTATCCATAAATATGCAATAGGAGTCTATAACCTTGCAAAGGTACGAAAAGAGAATGAGATTTGAAAGCAACCGCCCAAAAATCACGCGCCGTCGGGCATATTGTTCCGGAGGCGATTCATTATTTCGCCCTTTTTGTTGCCGATTTCGTTTTTATCACTACTTTTGAGGACACTCCAACTAACCCAAGTCAATTTATGCAAAGAATCCTCATGCTCTGCCTGGCCGGTGCGCTCGCCCTGGCGGCCGCGTCCTGCAAGGACGAAAAAACGGTGACCGTACAGACGATCTGCGTCAACGGCCTGATCTACGAAGTCAAAACCGCGATCTATGCGGAAGAGCCTGCCGACGCCGAAGACGAGGCGGCGTTCGAACTCGGGCTTTTCCCGACGGAATTCACGACGCCTCCGGAGGAGGAACCCGATTTTTACATCGGCATCGACATGTCGGAATCGCTCTGGGGCAAGACCATCGACCTCTCCGAACCCCTCGACCGGAACACGCTCCCGTGGCCCTATCTTTTCATCACGGCCAAAAACGGCGGCGAACGCATTACGATCGACTACGACGAAGACCCGATCTCCGAAAAGATCTCGCACGGCTCACTCTCCGTCACTGCCGGGCGCTTATTTTGCGGGATCGGAAAGACTACGCTTTCGCGCCCGGAACATTGGCCAGAATGGTTTCGGTCAGGGCCCGGATAATCGAATTCTTAACGTAGGTGCGGCGCACGGCAACGGCGATCTTACGCGACGTTGCCCCTTTGGCGAGGGTTTTCAGCCGGTCGCGGCGGTCCGCAGGGATATATTCGAGCGCCATCTCGGGGATGATCGTGAGGCACTGCGTGCAGTCCACAATGCGCATCAGCGTGTCCAGCGACCCCGATTCGAACGAGTAGCGCGAGGGCGTGTTGCGGCGCGCCTGGCACAGCTCGATGATCTGGTCGCGCATACAGTTGCCGGGACTCAGGATCACGAGGTCTTTCAGGTCGATGTCCTCGATGCGGATGTTCTGCCGTTCGTAGAGCGGGTTTTCAGGCGACACATAAGCGTAAAAACGGTCGTTGAAAAGCTCCTGCTCGAGGATGCCCTCCCCGCAGGTGCCGCTGGCCACCAGCGCCGCGTCGATGCGGTCGCGCTTCAGCGCCTCGACGATGTCCGACGTAATCATCTCGGAAATCTCCAGCTCCACCTTCGGATAATCGCGCACGAACGCCGGGATGAACTTGTGCAGCAGGTAGGGCGCGATGGTCGGGATGACCCCCAGCCGCAGTTTGCCCGCCGTCTCGCCTTTCAGCTCCGCGACGGCCTCACGGATGTAGTTGTAGGCTTTGATCGTCTCGCGCGCCTGCTCCAGCACCACCTCGCCCGCCTCGGTGGGAATGACGGGCTTCTTCGAGCGGTCGAGCAGCACCACGCCCAACTCCTCCTCGAGCGACTTAACCTGCATGCTCAGCGAGGGCTGCGTCACAAAACAATGTTCGGCGGCCAGCGAAAAACTGCCGCAGTTGGCCACAGCCAACAGGTATTCGAGTTGGATTATCGTCATAGCAGGGGTCTATTTCACTCTGCGAATATATAAAAAAAATCTATACCGGACAACTTTTTCGCATTGCCGCATAGTTTTTCGTATCTTCGGGGTCGTAACGACCCTTTTAGGAAGTCGGAAAGTTTTGCCGCACCGGATGCAATTCGGTTTTGGCGCCGTCAGTTCTTTTTCGTATCTTCGCCCGCAAAATGTACTTTCTCTAAAAATATGGCAAAAATCATCCTCACCGGCGACCGTCCCACGGGCCGCCTCCATCTGGGTCACTTCGTAGGTTCGCTGCGCCGCCGCGTCGAACTCCAGAACTCGGGAGAGTTCGAAAAGATATTCATCATGATCGCCGACGCGCAGGCGCTCACCGACAACGCCGACAATCCGGAAAAAGTGCGCCAGAACATCATCGAGGTCGCGCTGGACTACCTTTCGGTGGGACTCGACCCCGCGCAGTCGACGCTCTTCATCCAGTCGCAGGTCCCCGAACTGTGCGAACTGGCGTTCTACTACATGAACCTCGTGACCGTGCAACGCTTGCAGCGCAATCCGACCGTGAAGGCCGAGATCGCCTTGCGCGGATTCGCCGAGGGCGCCGCCGAGGGTGACACCACGCAGCGGCAGGGCATCCCCGTCGGGTTCTTCACCTACCCCATCTCGCAGGCGTCGGACATCACGGCTTTCAAAGCCACGACCGTCCCCGTGGGCGAGGACCAGGAGCCGATGATCGAGCAGACGCGCGAGATCGTCCACAAATTCAACTCCGTGTACGGCGAGACGCTCGTCGAGCCCGAAATCCTGCTGCCCGACAACGCCGCCTGCATGCGCCTGCCGGGCACCGACGGCAAGGCCAAGATGTCCAAGTCGCTCAACAACTGCATCTACCTGTCGGACACGGCCGAAGAGGTGAAAAAGAAGGTGATGGGCATGTACACCGACCCCGACCACCTGCGCGTGGAGGACCCGGGCAAGGTCGAGGGCAACACGGTCTTCACCTACCTCGACGCCTTCAGCCGCCCCGAACACTTTTCCAGATATTTGCCTGAATACTCCTCTTTGGAGGAGTTGAAAGCGCACTACCGCCGCGGCGGACTGGGCGCCAGTAGAACGATGTCTTTTCGCACCGAACGCCTGTATCTCGAATTCCTCCGGCTGACCCGGAGGCTGTCGAACAGCCAGATCATGATGGTTCTGGCCGTGGTGGTCGGTGTGCTCGCAGGGCTCGGGACCTATCTGTTCGAAATCCTGCTGCACGGCATCAAAAGCGGACTGATACGCTGGTTCCCGGTGGACAGCGCGCATGTCCTCTTCCTGATCTACCCGGCCGTCGGCATCATCCTGGCGACGCTGTTCGTCAAATACATCGTCCGCGACAACATCTCCGAAGGCGTGACGCGCGTACTGCATGCCATGTCGCGCCGCAACTCGCGCATCGCCGGCCACAACTGCTGGACCTCGGTCGTGGGCGGCGCCACGACCATCGGATTCGGCGGCTCGGTGGGTCCCGAGGCCCCGATCGTGCTGACGGGAGCCGCCATCGGGTCGAACATCGGACGGCTGGCCCGCCTCAACTACAAACACACGACGCTGCTGCTGTGCTGCGGCGCCGGAGCCGCCCTTGCGGCGATCTTCAAAGCCCCGATCACGGGCGTGGTCTTCGTGCTGGAGATCCTGATGCTCGACATCACCGCCGGGTCGGTCATCCCGCTGCTGATCGCCTCGATCACCGCCACGACGATGGCCTTCATGCTGCGCGGCTTCGACCCGATCCTGGCCATTACGCTGGCCCCCGAGGACGCATTCGAACTGTGGCAAATCCCGCTCTTCATCCTGCTGGGCGGACTGAGCGGGCTGATGTCGTGGTATTTCACCTCGATGAACTCGCGCGTCGGGAACTTCTTCAAAGGACTCGACAAGCAGTACAAAAAGTGGCTCTGGGGCGGCGTGATCCTCGGCGTGCTGATCTTCATCTTCCCGCCGTTGTACGGCGAGGGCTACGAGGGCTTCACCTCGCTCATGCACGGCAACGCGCAGGAGTTGTTCAACAACTCGCTCTTCTACCGGTTCCGCGACATCGACTGGGTCATCATCCTCTTCGTCATCGCCACGATGTTCTTCAAAGTCATCGCCATGGCCTCGACCAACGCCGCGGGCGGCGTCGGAGGGACCTTTGCCCCGTCGTTGTTCGTCGGGGCGTTCACGGGGGCTTCGCTGGCGCTCGTCTGCAACACGCTGTTCGGCTGGGAGGTGTCGATCGTCTCGTTTACGCTGGTGGGCATGGCAGGCGTCATGTCGGGGGTAATGAAGGCCCCGCTCACGTCGATCTTCCTCATCGCCGAACTCTCGAACGGCTACGGACTCTTCATCCCGCTGATGATTACGGCCTGCATCTCGTTCGCCGTGGGTTACTACCTCGACCCCGACTCGATCTACACCAAGCAACTGCGCCTGAACGGCGAACTGCTGACCCACGACAAGGACCAGTCGGTGTTTGTTTTCCTGAAACTCGAGGAGCTGATGGAGACCGATTTCCTGCGCATCCGGGAAAACATGACCCTGGGCGACATCGTGCACATCATCTCCACGGCGCGGCGCAACATCTTCCCCGTGATCGACAACTTCGGACGCCTGATCGGCGTGGTGCAGCTCGACGACCTGCGCGAAGACATGTTCAAACACGAAAAATACGGACGTCCGATTTCGGATTACATGATCCCGCCCCCGGACAAGATCCTCGAACACGAAGCGATTCTGAGCGTCATGGAGAAATTCGAGGACAAGCACGCCTGGATGCTGCCCGTCGTGGACAAACAAGGACGCTACCTGGGATTCATCTCCAAATCGCGGATTCTGAACGCCTACCGCGAACAATTAGTGAAAATCCAGCAGTAACATGGAAACTTTCCCCTGGGCCGATGAGGTCGACTGCGCCGTCACGGTGTGCGACACCGAAGGCGTCATTCTCTATATGAACGAAAAGGCGCGGGCGACCTTCGCCAAGCACGGCGACCTGATCGGCCGGAACCTCTTCGACTGCCACAGCGAACGTTCGCGCGAAATGATCCGTCGGATGCTTGCCACGGGCGGCACGAACGCCTACACGATCGAGAAGCAGGGCGTGCGCAAGATGATCTACCAGACGGCGTGGAAAGAACACGGCGAAATCCGCGGGCTGGTGGAGATATCGATGGAGATACCGTGCGAAATGCCGCATTACATCCGGAAATAAAAAAAGGAGGTTTTTCAGAACCTCCTTTTTTCACAGTTTGATGTCGTAAATCTGAATCACGCCCGAGAGTTTTCCGACGGCATCCGTCACCAGCAGCGAAGTGACCTTGTTGCGGGTCATCATCTTCTCGGCTTCGATCAGTTTCTCATCCGGTGAGATGGTCTTGGGGTTGCGCGTGGCGATATCCGCGGCTTTGATGTTGAAGAACTCCCCGCGCAGGCGCTCCATCGCGCGGCGCACGTCGCCGTCGGTGACGATGCCCTCGATCTTCTCGCCGTCGCAGATCACGATCAGCCCCAGCCCGCCCTTCGAAATGGCGTGGATCATCTCCGCCGCCGGGCAGTCGGGGGCCACCACCGGCAGGTCGTGGTCGCGCATGACATTGCCCACGGTCATCAGCAGACGCCGCCCGAGGCTTCCGCCCGGATGCAGGCGCGCGAAATCGACGCTCGTGAAACCCCGCATCTGCATCAGCGACACAGCCAGCGCATCGCCCATGGCAATTTGCGCCGTGGTCGACGAGGTGGGTGCGAGGTGCAGGATGCAAGCCTCTTCGCGGACCCCTACGTCCAGATGCACGTCGGAATTCTTGGCCAGCGCCGACTCGGGATTACCGGTCATCGAAATGATCCGGTTGCCGTTGGAATGGATAAAGGGGACTATTTTCAGGATCTCGTCCGTCTCGCCCGAATAGGAGAGCGCCACCACGATATCCTCCTTCGAAATCATGCCCAGGTCGCCGTGGAAAGCCTCTCCGGGGTGTAGAAAAAAGCTCGGAGTGCCGGTCGAGGCGAGCGTCGCGGCGATCTTGCGCCCCACGAGGCCCGACTTGCCCATACCCGTAATGATACACTTGCCGCGGCTTTCGAGAATCATCTCCACGGCCACAGCGAACTCGTCGCCTAAGGTCTCTTCCAAATGTTTGAGCGTCAGCATCTCCGTATGGATCGCCTTGCGGGCCACCGCGAGAATCTGCGCCTTTGTCGTATCGGTCATTTACAGCAGGGATTTAATTAACGCCTCCAGTTCATCGAGCGGCAGCATGTTCGCGGCGTCGCTCAGGCCCTTGTCGGGATCGGGGTGCACCTCGAAGAAGAAACCGTTGGCCCCGAACGCCCTGGCCGCACGGGCCATGGCGGGCACGAACTCCCGGTTGCCGCCCGTCTTGCCGCCGGCCGCACCGGGGCGCTGCACCGAGTGGGTGCAGTCCATGACGACCGTGGGGGCAATCTTCAGCATATCGGGAATGTTGCGGAAATCGACGACCAGATTGTTGTAGCCGAACGAATTGCCGCGCTCGGTCAGCCAGATGTCGGCGGCTCCGGCCTCGCGGGCCTTTTCGTAGGGATATTGCATGTCGGGACCCGACAAAAACTGGGCTTTTTTGATGTTCACGACCTTGCCGGTCTTCGCCGCGGCGACCACCAGATCGGTCTGGCGGCAAAGGAACGCCGGAATCTGAATGACGTCGACCACCTCGCCTACGGGCGCGGCCTGCCACGCCTCATGGATGTCCGTGAGGAGTTTCAGCCCCCATTTCGCCCGCACGTCGGCAAGCATCTGCAAACCTTTTTCGAGCCCCGGGCCGCGGAACGACGCAATCGACGTACGGTTGGCCTTGTCGAACGACGCTTTGAAGATGATGTCCGTGCCGAGCGTCCGGTTGACGGACACCAGCCGTTCAGCCACGACATCGAGCAGTTCGGCCGATTCGATCACACACGGACCTGCGATAAATTTCATTGCCATACTATTTAATTAAAAAAGCTTCCGCTTTCTCCAGGTCCTCGGGGGTGTCGATACCGATGGTCTCGACCTCCGAGATACCCACACCGATTTTATAACCGTTCTCCAACCAGCGCAACTGTTCCAGCGATTCGGCCTTTTCGAGCGTCGACTGCGGCAGCGCCGTCACAGCCCGCAGCACGTCGGCACGGAAGGCGTAGAGCCCGATATGCTTATAAAAGGTATGGCGTGCAAGCCACTCCTCGCGCGGAACGCCCCGCAGGTAGGGAATCACCGATCGGGAAAAATAGATGGCCCGCGACTGTGCGTCGAGGACCACCTTGGGCGAGTTGGGATTTTCGAGGGCGGCGAGTCCGTCGGCCTCCGTAAAAGGTTTCACGAGCGTGGCGATGTCGGTCGCGGGGTCGTCGAAACACCGCTTCACAGTCTCCAACTGCGAGGCCTGGATAAAAGGTTCGTCGCCCTGCACGTTCACGACCACGTCGTACTCCGCGCCCAGCCGGTCATAGGCCTCCCGGCAGCGGTCGGTACCGCTCCGATGATCCGGGGAGGTCATTTCGACCCGCCCTCCGAAAGCCCGCACGGCGTCGTAAATACGCTCGTCGTCGGTAGCCACCACGGCGTCGTCCAGCACGCCGGCTACCTGCTCGTAAACCCGCTCTATGACGGGTTTTCCGCCCAGCATGGCCAGCGGCTTCCCGGGGAAACGGGTGGACGCATAACGCGCCGGAATGATCGCGATGAATTTCATAACATAAAACTATCTGCATTCGGTCTGTCAGCGTGCTCCGGCCAGCCTGCCTCGCGGCGTTCCGCCGCGTCTGCAAGTCTGCCCCCACCCCAAACCCCTCCCTCGGGAGGGGCTTGTCGCACGCGACCGGACATATCTCAAAAACTACTTTTCCAAAGCCAGTTTCAGCACCTCGTCGTTGGTCTTCACGTAGTGGAACGTCAGCCCGGCGATGTAGTCCTCCTTAATCTCGGCGATGTCCTTGCGGTTCTCCTCCGAGAGAATCAGCTCGGTGATGCCGGCGCGCTTGGCGGCCAGAATCTTCTCCTTCACGCCGCCCACGGGCATCACCCGTCCGCGGAGGGTCGTCTCGCCCGTCATGGCGATCCGCTCCTTCACCTTGCGGCCCGTGTAGGTCGAGACGATCGAGGTGACCATCGTGATACCGGCCGAAGGACCGTCCTTCGGAATGGCGCCCTCCGGCACGTGGATATTGATGTCGTTCTGCTCGAACATCGCGGGGTCGATCCCTAACTCCTTGTGATGGGCCATCACCCACTCGTGGGCGATCGTGGCCGACTCCTTCATCACCTCGCCGAGATTGCCCGTGAGGCTCACCTTGCCCTTGCCGGGCGTCAGCACCGACTCGATATAGAGAATGTCGCCGCCGACCTCGGTCCAGGCGAGGCCCGTCACGACGCCCGTCATGCCGCCCACTTCATACTCCTCGCGGAGGAACTTGGGCATGCCGAGAATCTTCTCGACATCCTTGGCCGTAATCTCGGGTGTAAAGGCTTCGTCGAAAGCGATCTGCTTGGCGCGGGCGCGGGCGATCTTCGCCAGGTTCTTGTCCAGCGAGCGGACACCTGCCTCGCGCGTATAGCCCGAAACGATCCCCTCGACGGTCTCCGCCGACATCGTCATCTCCTGCTCTTTGATGCCGTGGGCCTCGCGCTGCTTGGGCAGCAGGTGGTCCAGCGCGATGCGCACCTTCTCCTCCACGAGATAACCGGGAATGTTAATCATCTCCATACGGTCGCGCAACGCCGGGGCGATGTTGGCGATATTGTTGGCCGTGGCGATGAACAGCACTTTCGACAGATCGTACTCCATGTCGATATAGTTGTCGTGGAACGTGGTGTTCTGCTCCGGATCGAGCACCTCCAAAAGGGCGCTCGACGGGTCGCCGTGGTTTGAAACCGTCACCTTGTCCACCTCGTCGAGGATAATCACGGGGTTGGACGATCCGCACCGTTTGATGGTCTGAATGATCCGGCCCGGCATGGCGCCGATGTAGGTGCGGCGGTGTCCGCGAATCTCCGACTCGTCGTGCAGTCCGCCCAGCGAGATGCGGCCGAACTTGCGGTCGAGCGCTGCGGCGACCGACTTGCCCAGCGAGGTCTTGCCCACGCCCGGAGGACCGTAAAGGCAGAGGATCGGGGATTTGAGGTCGCCTTTGAGTTTGATGACCGCCAGGTGCTCCAGAATGCGCTCCTTCACCTCGTCGAGACCGAAATGATCGCGGTCGAGCTGTTCGCGGGCGCAGTTCAGGTCGAGGTTGTCCTTCGTCACGTCGTTCCACGGCAGCTCCAGCAGCAGGTTGAGATAGGTCATCTGCACCGAGTATTCGGCCACGGCGGGATTCAGCCGCTCGACCTTCTGCAACTCCTTCTCGAAAGTCTCGCCCACCTCCTTGGGCCAGTTCTTCTTTTTGGCCGCCTCGCGCATTTTTTCGATGTCGGCGTCGGCGCCGTCGCCCAGCTCGTCCTGAATGGTGCGCATCTGCTGCTGCAGGTAATAGTCGCGCTGCTGCTTGTCGATCTCCTGTTTGACACGCTCCTGAATCTGGTTTTTCAGCTCGGCCAACTGCTGCTCGCGGATGAGTATTTCGAGCAGTTTGCGGGCGCGTGCCAGCAGGCCGGGGGCCTCCAGCAACGACTGACGGTCTTCGTCCGTAAGCTCCATGTTGGAGCAGATGAAATTGATGATTCCGCGCTTCGAGTCGATGTTTTTGATGGCGAAGGCCGCCTCCTTGGGCATCGACGGCGAGACGTTGATGATGTTCAGCGCCACGTCGCGGATCGAGTCCACGAGGGCCTCGAACTCGATGCTCTTCAGGTCGGGAGTCGAGTCGCGCAGGGCCGTCACCCGGGCCTTGAAATAGGGCTCGGTGGTGATGTACTCCGTGATCTCGATCTTCTCCAAACCGTTCAGGATCACCGTCAGGTTGCCGTTGGGCATCTCCAGAATCTTAATGATGCGCGCCGCGGTGCCGACCTTGTACATGTCGTCCGGCGCAGGGTCCTCAACGTCGCTTTCGCGCTGCAGCACGGCACCCAGGATGCCGCCTTCGGCATTCACCGCGCGGACGAGGTTGATGCTCTTGTCGCGGCCTACCGTAATGGGGGTTATCGCCCCCGGGAAAAGCACCGAGGAGCGCAGCGTAAGGATGGGTATGATCTCGGGAACCTCGACCTCCTCCACGGGTTCGTCACCGCCGGTGACGATGGGAATCACGTGGTGTTTGCCGTCGAGCAGTTCGGGGACCAGGTTCACGTCGTCTACTTCGAAGGTTTCTATCTTATCTTTTTTGCTCATAGTATACAAATATATAATGTTGCAAAGGTAACGTTTTTTCAGGAATTTTATTTTATCTTTGACAGAATGTTAATAACTTTGCACCCCTGAAAACAAAGTAAAATCTACGCGCTATGCAAATCGCCGACAAATACGCACCGCAGCAGATCGAGTCCAAGTGGTACGACTACTGGATCGACCGGGGCATCTTCCACTCGGAACCCGACCAGCGGGAACCCTACACGATCGTCATTCCGCCCCCCAACGTGACGGGCATGCTCCACATGGGGCACATGCTCAACAACACGCTGCAGGACGTACTGGTGCGCCGTGCGCGCATGTCGGGCAAAAACGCCTGCTGGGTGCCGGGCATGGACCACGCGTCGATCGCCACGGAGGCCAAAGTCGTGGCGATGCTCCACGAGAAAGGCATCGAAAAGGCGTCGCTCACACGCGAGAAATTCCTCGAATACGCCTGGGAATGGAAGGAGAAATACGGCGGCGTGATCCTCAAACAGCTGCGCAAACTGGGCGCCTCGTGCGACTGGGACCGCACGTGCTTCACGATGGACGAAGCCCGCACGGAGAGCGTCCTGCGCGTCTTCTGCGACCTCTATGAAAAGGGGAAAATCTACCGCGGCGTGCGAATGGTCAACTGGGACCCCGCGGCGCAGACGGCCCTTTCGGACGAGGAGGTGGTCTTCAAAGAGTCGCACGGCAAGCTCTACTACCTGCGCTATGCACGGGCGCCCTGAAGGTGACCCCGGCGCACGACGTGAACGACTACATGCTGGGCGAAAAATACGGACTCGAAACCATCGATATTTTCAACGACAACGGCACGATCAACGACAAGGTGGGCCTCTACGTGGGTCAGGACCGTTTCGACGTGCGGCGGCAGATCGAAAAGGACCTCGCGGCGGCGGGCCTGCTGGAAAAGACCGAGGACTACACCAACAACGTGGGCTATTCGGAGCGCACGGGCGTGGCCATCGAACCCAAGCTCTCGATGCAGTGGTTTCTCTCGATGCAGGAGTTGGCCGAGCCCGCGACGAAAGCCGTGATGGAGGACGCGATCCGCTTCGTGCCCGAGAAATACAAGAACACCTACCGTCACTGGATGGAGAACATCAAAGACTGGTGCATCTCGCGCCAGTTGTGGTGGGGCCAGCGCATTCCGGCTTACTACCTCCCCAAAGGCGGCTTCGTGGTGGCCCTGACGGCCGAAGAGGCGCTGGAAAAGGCCCGCGCGAAGAGCGGCGACGCATCGTTGCAACTGACGGACCTGCGACAGGACGAGGACGTGCTGGACACGTGGTTCTCGTCGTGGCTGTGGCCCATCTCGGTGTTCGACGGCATCCGCTTCCCGGACAACAAGGAGATCAGCTACTACTACCCCACC
>QWCN01006103.1_pt1 | contig 15638 bp, 8 predicted proteins | sample 1972711 | NCBI WGS metagenome assembly QWCN01 (sample SAMN09866707, study PRJNA288562) | Human gut metagenome isolate term1_stool, whole genome shotgun sequencing... | isolation source: gut | host: Homo sapiens | place: USA: California | reverse complement strand
GCTGGTAGTCTGCATCCTCTCGCTGGGAACTACGGAATATGGAACATTCGGGTACAACTTTCTGGTGTTCGTCGTTCTCTTTGTTACTCTGTTGTTCGCTAACTTTGCTGAGGCTATTGCCGAGGCTCGTGGTAAGGCCCAGGCCGACAGCCTACGCAAAACGCGTGAGGAGACTCCCGCTAAAATTCTGATTGATGGCAAAGTCTGCAATATCAGTAGTGCACGCCTGAAGAAAGGTGATTACTTTATTTGCGAAGCCGGTGATACGATTCCGGCTGATGGTGAGATTGTAGAAGGACTGGCTTCCATTGATGAAAGTGCCATTACAGGTGAATCTGCCCCGGTAATCCGTGAGGCGGGTGGGGATAAGAGTTCCGTAACCGGTGGTACGAAGGTGCTTTCTGATAAGATAAAGGTATTGGTAACCCAACAACAGGGTGAGAGCTTCCTGGATAAGATGATTGCATTAGTGGAAGGTGCTACCCGGAAGAAAACACCGAATGAAATAGCGCTGACTATCCTGCTGGCAGGTTTCACACTGGTATTCGTGATTGTTTGTGTCACGCTGATTCCAATGGCGGATTATACAAATATAGAGCATCCGGGAACGTATATCTCGATTGCAGCTATTCTTTCCCTGTTTGTTTGCCTGATACCGACTACGATCGGTGGCCTGCTTTCTGCTATCGGCATTGCAGGTATGGACCGTGCGCTTCGTGCCAATGTGATAACGAAATCGGGTAAGGCAGTGGAAACGGCCGGTGATATTGATACGTTGCTGCTGGATAAGACGGGAACTATTACAATCGGTAACCGTAAAGCTACGAAGTTCTATGCAGCTCCCGGTGTGGACGAACGTGATTTTATTGAGGCTTGCCTGCTGTCCTCCATCTCCGATGAAACACCGGAAGGTAAATCAATTATAGAATTGGGACGGGAAACAGGTCGCCGTATGCGTGATCTGAATACTACGGGTGCCCGGATGATTAAGTTCACTGCTGAAACAAAGTGTTCAGGTGTGGATTTGCAAAATGGTACTCAGATACGTAAAGGTGCTTTCGATGCTATCCGTAAGATTGCAGAGAGTGCCGGAAACAGTTTCCCGAAAGAGGTGGAAGATGTGATTGCTGCAATTTCAAGTAACGGCGGTACACCGTTGGTAGTGTGTGTCAACCGGCAGGTGGCCGGCGTTATTGAGTTGCAGGACATCATCAAACCAGGTATTCAGGAACGTTTCGAACGCCTTCGCAAGATGGGAGTGAAGACGGTGATGGTGACTGGAGATAATCCGCTGACAGCAAAGTATATCGCAGAAAAGGCTGGTGTGGATGATTTTATAGCTGAGGCTAAGCCGGAAGATAAGATGGAGTATATCAAGAAAGAGCAGCAGTCCGGTAAACTGGTGGCAATGATGGGAGACGGTACAAATGATGCTCCGGCATTGGCACAGGCAAATGTGGGCGTTGCTATGAATAGCGGTACGCAGGCTGCAAAGGAAGCCGGTAATATGGTGGACTTGGATAATGATCCTACGAAGCTGATTGAAATTGTGGAAATCGGTAAACAGTTGTTGATGACGCGCGGTACGTTGACCACGTTCTCTATAGCAAATGACGTGGCTAAATACTTTGCGATTATTCCCGCTTTGTTTATGGTAGCCATCCCTCAGTTGGCACCGCTGAATATTATGGGGCTGCATAGTCCTGAGTCAGCCATCCTTTCAGCTATAATTTTTAACGCTATAATTATTCCTATATTGATTCCGTTGGCACTGAAAGGAGTACAGTATAAACCGATTGGTGCCAGTGCATTGCTTCGCCGCAACTTGCTGATTTATGGCTTAGGCGGTGTCATTGCACCCTTTATCGGAATTAAATTAATAGATATGATTGTCAGTTTATTCTTTCAATAAATAAAAACAGTAATGAAAACATTATTCAAATCCCTTAAAATAACACTTGCATTTTGCGTGTTCTTCTCTGTATTCTATATCCTTATCCTGTGGATATTTGCCCAGGTGGCAGGTCCCAATAAGGGTAATGCGGAAGTAGCGACTCTGGATGGTAAAGTTGTCGGTGCCGCTAATGTAGGACAGATGTTCACAAAAGACGTCTACTTCTGGGGACGCCCTTCCCATGCCGGTGACGGTTACGATGCTACCAGTTCTTCCGGTAGCAACAAAGGCCCTACCAACGAAGAATATCTTTCGGAGGTAGAAGCCCGTATCGATACTTTCCTCGTACACCATCCTTATCTGAACCGTAAAGACGTTCCGGCAGAAATGGTAACTGCCAGTGCTTCGGGGCTTGATCCGGATATCACTCCCGCCAGTGCTTATGTACAGGTGAAACGCGTGGCCCAGGCACGTGGCATGGACGAGGCACAAGTAAAGACTCTCGTAGACAATGCAGTACAGAAACCGCTTCTCGGCCTTTTCGGTACGGAGAAGGTGAATGTTCTGAAACTGAATATCGCACTGGAAGAAGCAAATAAGAAATAACTTTAGGTTGGTAGAGAGGCGGACAGATTCCATTCATATTTTGCCATGGTGATGTCTAAAACAGGGTGAATGGAACGCTGCCTCTCTTTTTTAAAGACAACCTTACTTTTAAAAAGATTGAATGAATTATGAAAAGATTAAGAAACAATATTTTTGCGACAGCAGCAGTTGCTGTTGCCTGTATTTTAGGAACTACAAGTGCAAAGGCTCAGGAATTTACTGTGCAGGGTGATTTAGTCAGCTCTTACGTCTGGCGTGGTGTTTATCAGACCGGAGCAAGTTTCCAGCCGACTTTAGGATTCAGCATAGGTGATTTTTCTGTGACAGCCTGGGGCTCGACAGACTTCGATGGTAATAAATCTTCAGAAGGACTGGCAAGCAAGGAGATAGATCTGACGGCTGCTTATACTTTAGGTGAATCAGGGCCCACACTGTCCGTAGCAAGTCTATGGTGGGCAGGTCAGGGAGCCGGGAAGTACTTCAACTTCAAGAGCCATGAAACTGCTCACTTCTTTGAAGCAGGTTTGGCTTATACGTTGCCTTGTGAGAAACTTCCTTTGTCTATGGCATGGTATCTGATGTTTGCCGGTGCCGATAAGAATGAGGAAGGTAAGCAAAATTATTCTTCCTATTGCGAGCTGAACTATCCGTTCAGTGTGAAGTCGGTAGATTTGAATGCAACCGTAGGATTCGTTCCTTATAAAACTTATACAGTAGGATATGGAAATTCCGGTTTTGCTTTTACCAATGTAGCGTTGAAAGCTACCACGGCTATCAGGATAACAGATTCGTTTTCATTGCCTATCTTTGCGCAAGCTATCTGGAATCCATGTTTGGAGGATGCTCATTTGGTATTTGGTATAACGTTGAAACCGTGATAACTAAAGATTAGGCACGGATTACGCGGATTACACGGATTCTTGTTCTGTAATACAGCGTAATAGCGCAGCCTTTAATCCGTGTAATCCGCGTAATCCGCGCCTAAAAATGAAAGTATGAACAGAGAAGAAAGTGTACAGCACTTCCTCGACCTGATTAAGAAGTCCCGTCGTGGAAAATTCAAGATCTACATCGGCATGATTGCCGGTGTAGGTAAGTCGTATAGGATGCTTCAGGAAGCCCATGACCTTTTGGATAATGGTGTAGATGTACAAATCGGTTACGTCGAAACCCATGGTCGTGCCGGGACGGAAGTATTACTGGAAGGACTCCCTGTCATTCCGCGGCGGAAGATATTCTACAAGGCAAAGGAACTGGAAGAGATGGATTTGGAGGGTATTATCCGTATCCATCCCGATATTGTCATTGTAGACGAACTGGCGCATACCAACGTAGAGGGCAGCCGAAACGAGAAACGCTGGCAAGACGTGATGGATTTGCTGGACGAAGGTATCAATGTGATTTCCGCTGTCAACATCCAGCACATTGAAAGCGTCAACGAAGAAGTTCAGGGCATCTCCGGCATCGAAGTCAAAGAGCGTATCCCTGACAGTGTATTGCAGGAAGCGGATGAAGTGGTGAACATCGACCTCACTGCCGAAGAACTCATCACCCGCCTGAAAGCCGGTAAAATCTATAAACCGGAGAAAGTACCCATGGCGTTGAATAACTTCTTCAAAACCGAGAATATCCTTCAATTGCGTGAATTGGCTTTGAAGGAAGTAGCGTTGCGTGTGGAGAAGAAAGTGGAGAATGAAGTGGTCGTTTCCAGTGTAGGAGTCCGGCATGAGAAGTTTCTGGCGTGCATCAGCAGTAAGGAGAAGACGCCTCGACGCATCATTCGTAAGGCGGCAGACCGTATCGACCTGGCAAGTCAGCGCTATCTGTTGAATCACTTTAAGTTGGTCACTGAGTTGGATGGTGAAGTGGTTCAGGTACAATCCAAAGATGTATTGGATGCCATCATCCGTACTTGTAAAGAGAGACAGATCACTTCTGTTTGTATGGGCAGTCCTTCTTTCAGTTTACCTCAATCTTTGTTTATGGTGTTGAAATACAGAAAATTTGTGAATGATTTAGCTCAGGCAAACGTAGATTTGATTATACTTGCATAAAATTTAATTCATCAGTGCATTATGAATATTCGTACTAAATTAATACTCAGTGTAGGCATTCTGGCTGGTATGATCATTCTGCTGGTTGCTCTCTCCGTAGTGAATCTTCAGATACTGACAGCTACCGAACCAGACAGCCCTGCCGCCATGCCCGGACTGGAACGTGCTTTGCTGTGGATTTCCGTTACAGGTGCTATTTGCATTCTTGCCAGTATCGTGTTGCTGGTCTGGCTTCCCCGTTCCATCAACAAGCCTATTCAGGAATTGACGCGTGGTATCCTTGAAATTGCCAATCATAACTATGAGAAACGTTTGGATATGAGCGGACACGAGGAATTCCGTCAGGTGGCCGATAGCTTCAACAGTATGGCTGAGCGCCTGACTGAATATCGTGCCAGTACGCTGAACGATATTCTTTCTGCAAAGAAGTTTCTTGAAGCCGTTGTGAACAGTATTCATGAACCTATTATCGGTCTGAATTGTGAGCATGAAATACTCTTTATCAATAAAGAAGCACTCACCGTATTGAATCTGAAACGTGAAGATGTAATCCGCCACTCTGCCGAGGAACTGTCCTTAAAGAATGATCTCCTTCGTCGTCTGGTTCGGGAACTGATTACTCCGGGTGAGAAGAAAGAACCCTTGAAAATCTATGCGGATAATAAGGAAAGCTATTTTCAGGCTTCTTACATCACCATTATAAATACGGATGCCGATACGGATGAACCGCAGAACTTGGGTGATGTGATCCTGCTGAAAAATATCACCGAATTTAAAGAGTTGGATTCTGCCAAAACAACCTTTATCTCCACCATCTCTCATGAACTGAAAACGCCTATCTCAGCTATTCTTATGAGTTTGCAGTTGCTGGAGGATAAGAGGGTAGGAGCTTTGAATGATGAGCAGGAACAATTATCGAAAAGCATTAAAGAAAATGCCGACCGCCTGCTGGGTATCACTGGTGAACTTCTGAATATGACACAAGTAGAAGCTGGCAAGCTCCAGATGATGCCGAAGATAACCAAGCCTATCGAACTTATAGAATATGCCATTAAAGCCAATCAGGTTCAGGCGGATAAGTTCGGTATCCAGATAGAAGTAGAGTATCCGGAGGAAAAAATGCCGAAACTGTTTGTGGATAGTGAGAAGATAGCTTGGGTATTGACGAACCTTCTGAGCAATGCAGTCCGTTATTCAAAAGAAAACGGGCGTGTCGTTATTGGTGCCAAGCGTGAGAAGGAGTTTGTTGAACTGTATGTGCAGGATTTCGGCAAAGGTATCGATCCCCGTTATCATCAGAGCATTTTCGACCGTTATTTCCGTGTGCCCGGCACAAAGGTGCAAGGCAGTGGACTGGGACTTTCCATTTCAAAAGATTTTGTGGAGGCACATGGGGGAACACTGACGGTGGAAAGCGAATTGGGGAAAGGAAGTAAGTTCATTATGCGACTGAAAGCATAAACGAATAAGCCCCTACAACTATCATGGGAGCATTTCATGATTGTTTGCAGGGGCTAATTTATTCTTATTTACTTTGTATCTATGTTATACAGCCAGATTCCATACGTGAAAGCGTTAGCATATTTCTGTGGCTTTATTCCATCCGGGCGGAACCATTGCCCTATGTTTGCGAACGGAGTGAGAATCACATCTACCTCACTACCTTTATATAAGGCTTTCGTTTGATAAACCGGCCCTAACATATTGTTATCAGGCTTATTGATCAGTGTAGGTTTCATCGTTGTATTCATCCGTATATCCTGATCCATATTCACATCATCGTTGCAAAGCTGCTTATTCCATACCATGTCCAGTGAGTAAACAATCGGACCGCGTACAAAGGCATAAGGAATTCTATCAGTCGGTTCTTCCTTATACATGATTTCCCCACCTGCTAGTTTATAGGAAACATATTTGCTATGATGACTACGTGATACCCATTTCTCTTCCATAGGGAAAGTGATACTTACTTTATCCCCTTTTGTCCACTTGCGTGATAATTTCAGGTAAGCACCGGGCTTTACATCTGCGATGTTTTCACCGTTCACCTTTATTTCCGGATGTTCACACCAGGAGGGGATACGTAGGTTTAATGTTTTGTTTTTTGCTTTCTCTGAAACAATGGTCAGCTGCATATTTTCGGATTCCGGATAGTTTCCGGTGATTTCAAATGCGAAATCCTTTCCGGTATATTGCGAGGGGATGTATTGATTGATATAAAACTCTTTTCCTTTTTCTGCGTAAATGAAGGTGGGTAACATTGAGATAATTCGGTGTCCGCTTGCTGTGCAGCAATCCGGCCCGTGGAAATAACCGTCAGGCTTACTTCCATTCGGAGCCGTATGATATCGACAAACTCCGCTTTTACAATCCTGGGCGGCAAATACATGGTTAATCATCAGGCGTTCCATGGCATCCGCATATTTGGATTCTCCGGTTAATTCCAACAATTGTTGTGTGAGTTGCATCCATGACATTGTGGCACAGGTTTCCACGATATTACCTGAAAGTGGTTTCACATAGTCGTGTTCATAATGTTCGGCAACACTCACACCACCGGTGATGTACATCTGGCGTTCATGAATGTCGTCCCATGCTCCGGACACTTTACGCAGCAACGTTTTATCACCGGTGATACGATACAGTCGCAAGAAGCCCATAAAGTTCATGTGGAAAGTATGCGAATGTACATAAGGTTGAAGTTTATCCACCCCTAAAGTACCGTCCGCAACGGAATCCAAACGGGAGAATGCATCCCATCCACTCCATTTGTCGATGTTGCTGACTACCCATTGGCTCCATTCCAGATACTTCTTCTTTCCTGTCAGTTCATATAGTCTTGTTATGGGGTCACAAAGTAAAGTACCTTCCCAAGAATAGTGTACACTATGCCCTGCAAAGTCTGAGTGTCCGTCCAGATGTTTTTGTTTGTTTTCAGGTGCTCTCAGATCAGAGGGCCAGAATTCCAGTTTACCCGGTCCGAAATATTGCAAGAAATAGTCTGCCAATTTCTCTGCGGCAGTTAGTGCTTTTTTATCTCCTGTTTCTTCATATACTGTGATAAAGGCATGGAAAACAAAATATAATTCGTAAGCGTCCATTCCTCTGACTGGTCTTTCGGGAGACCGGAAACTCTTGGCTGTGGCTCCTACATAACCGTTTGCTTCCTGTGAGTCAATGATGCGATTCAGTACGCTTTCAGCTTTAATTAGTAATTCCTTGTCATCACCCTGAACTGCCGACAGATAAGCTGATTCTATCCACTTTCCATGCTGTTCTGCCTGAGTCCAGTCCCAAGCCGAATGTTGCCTGTTTACAATAAAATCCACATATTTATCTATTGGAAAGTGTTTCAGGTAGGCATTCCGGTTAACTTCCATACGATGTCCGAAGAATCCGGTTATATTTCTTACAGAAGAAACAGGTACCGGCTTTTCCAGTAATCCTACTTTATCGTGATTCTGAGCATTAAGCTTCGTCATCAAACTGGCAAATACTAAAATTGCAATAATCTTTGTTTTCATACTTTGATATGTTAATAATGAATTGTTTTTAATGGTTTATATGCATTATTTCCACCATATTGTAACTTCTTCGGTGATTTCACTTACTGGTAATCTCACTTCCCATCCGACAGTACATTTCTGCATCGTACAAACTTTCTTACCCACTTGTACTTTGTAAGGAACAATTTTGTCTGCTCTGATTTGTAATAATGTTGAATGCCCAGATTTAGATGGCTTAGTACCCATAGCGGTATTAATTTTATTTTCCAGCATAAAATGCGATTGTTTCCCTTTTCTTTCAATCTTTATTGGTGCTTCTGGTAGAAATCCGTCTCTTGACAAAGTGAGATGATAGCGAAATTCAGAAGTTATAAAACTGAATTGCTGTCTTACCCCGTCACGTGGAATAACAGACAGGGAAGTTTCCTCTTTGCTCAATACCCCACCATAGGCATGGAGACCAAAGATTGAATCCTGTATTACAATTGTGCGGGCAGTATGAAAGGCCGCGCCATATCCTAGGTCTATCTCTCCATCATAACGCCAAGGGCCACGCTTTTCATTTCTATGCAACCATGTATATCCATTCTTTGCACCTACAAAACACCATCCGGTGGCTCCGTCTTTTTCTTTTCCCGGATACCAATAGCCATAGTTGGATGTCTCGTTTCCTGTATTCATTAACGACCATGAGCTAAGGAAAGAGTTATATCCTAATTCGATCCAATCAGGGTTCTTCGAGTAAAGCAGACCATAGTCCAGTACAGACCAACCTCCCATCATGGCCATATAAGACATGTCGCCCGTATGTTGCTTGAATGCGCAATCTGTGCCGGACAGGTAATATTTGGGAGCTATCCACCCGCGTACGGACAAGCCTGCATAATGCTGTTGCTTCATAAATCTTTCAGCATCTTCTACTGTCACCTTCGGGTGTGAATGCCACGTTCTTTTATTTTTGTCATACCATAAGTCTTTATCCGGTTTCATCGGATGTTCTATCGCATATTTAGCCAGGGCATACGATGATTCAAAAGCTGTGCGGTCAAAACTATGTTCCGAACGATAAGGATATTTATCGTCATAAATAAAATACTTGGCTTTTTTCTCCCATTCGCCTCTCAAGTATGCAGCTTCATCGTTTCTGCCTCTTTGTTCCAATCCTTTTATAAGTTCAAGAACTACCCATTCGTTATACATACCCCATTTATAGATATCCAGCCAAGACCAAATTTCATACGGATACTTAAAGTAAGCCATAGCGGTCTGTACAGCTCGGTCGAAATACTCATCGGCAGTCAGGTAATGTGTCCATTCGGGAATCATTTCCGCTATTTGTGACATGTGATAATAAAGCTTGAAAATATGTGGATAATCATATGCTCTCCAGACTTTTATCCGATCTTTTGCATCATATTTGTATAGCTTTTGTAAGGCTGAATCACGGGCTACATGCCAGTTGGGTACCCCGTAGATAGCGAATGGATAAGGAGTTTCTTGATCTGTTCGTTGGAGTTTTCCCCATACAAAATTCTTCAGGTAGTATTCTAAGGAAGCTATTTCCGTAGAATCAGGATACACTACATTTTTAGCGGCAACAAAAGGTGCCTTACTCAATATCGGATCATCACATCCCCAGACGTATTCCCACCAACCATTAAATCCGTCGGTATCTTCCGGCCCTCGTAGTTTCCCATATTTCATATCATATACAGAATACAAGCCATCCCACCATTTGCCCGGAGCTTTATGTTGCTGTTTGTTGACAATGAAAGAGCTCCTTTTTTTGATAAGAACATCCAGAGGTTCCGTAGAAAAGAATTCTAGGAAAGACTTTTCACCATGGTTATAATTGACCCAAATAATATTCTCTCCAAGTTTGTGAAAACGTATGTCATACAAGTACCTGCCATCGGGACTTCTTCCAAGCTGTTTAATTTCTGTTTGTTGCGGATGTTCTGCTACAAGAGATTGAATTGTTCCTTTGAGACGAATGGCAACTCTTACAGATAAATCACTGGGAATAGTATATCCGGGGGCGGTACGAACATCCAGTAATCCATTTGTATAAATGGCGTTACGTATGTCCTCATATCGGGAAACGGAAGTGAGTAAAAAACTATAGTTTACTTTTTCTCCAGGTGCCAATACTCTTGTTGTATGAGGAATACGCCAGCTGCCTTCAGTTTTGGGACCAGTACATCCGGAATGAAGATATGCTGTATATACATTATTAGTAGTATCAAAGTATTCCAGTGGAGTGCCCTCACCGGTCATCATGATATAAAAGGGACCCACACCTGATGGTTTGGAAAGTATCTGAAATGAAGAATTCAGAGCTATATTATGCTTATGTGTAAAGTTGCTCTCAAAAATTGTGCTTGGAGCGACATTGAATCCTTCTCTCCACTTAAAGGGGAAAGCTATATCACCTAATTCTACAGAGCGGTTGGTAATATTTGAAATTTCGATTTTCAAATGCAGACCATCTTCAGCGAGAGTGTAATATCGCTTCATACATAAAGGCATATAGCACAACGAATCAGTATATACATATGTATTTTTATTTATACAAGTACGTCTGGTTAATCCCGTTTCAAGCATATTCCAGTCTTCTTGGTTGACACGATATCGTATCAAAATATCTCCCCACATCTGATTGTCTGCTATCAGGTTGACAGAATCTCTGTCAACCTGAAAAACAGACACGCCATCTTCTGAAAAATCAGTCCGAAAACAATCGTTTTTCACTGTTATATTTTGGGCGTTCAATCCTGATATTGAGTAGATACACAGGGCTACAAGTGTCCCGGTACATCTCTTTATCATTGCTTTTGTCATATAATGAATTAAATCTTTTAATTTGCGTAGGCAGGATTCTGTGTTAATTTCGGATTGGCATCTACGGCTCTCTGAGGTATTGGGAACACAATACGATGATCGCCCTGCGGTTTATGTGACAACCAGCTTTTCTTACAGAATATGCCAAAGCGTATCATGTCTCTCCGGGTATATCCCTCCCATACGAGCTCCCAACATCTTTCATCAAACAGGCGTCCGAATTCTATTGGATCTTGGTTGCCGGGATCTGTGATCTGATATTTTTCAACCACTCCCCATTTGTAACTGGAATTCTCTTTCAATTCATCGTCTGTTACAATTGCTTTTGATGGGTTTGCTTTAAAAGCTCTTTTTCTTACTTCAGTTACTAATTCACCGGCTCCGGGCTGATTTGTCCTTAACAAGCATTCGGCTTTCATCAATAGTACTTCCGAATAACGTAAAAGTGGAATATCTGTGCTACAACTCCATTCTGAACCGGCAGGAACTTCTTGTTTATTATACCTGTATCCTTCCATTTCGTTTGTATAATTTCCGTCAGGAAGTTCTTTGGAGAATATTAATAGTTCTCCTTTCTTGTCATAAACACCGTATAATGGATTTCCTTCTGCATCAAATTGCTGGCCCATCAACCAGGTGTCTTCAAGCCTGGAATCACCATCCTGATAGGTGTCAATGAATTGTGTTGTACCTTTCGGCCCACCGGCTGCATTGGGTACTGCGTTCAAAAGGAATTTCTTTTGCAGCTCACTATGCCATGAATTCATGAAAAGGTAGTTTCCTACTACTCCCCTATTGTAATCATAAGGGATTGTAAACAACACCTCCTTTGAAGATTCCACACCTTGAGCCCTGAAGGAGTCTTTAAACTCTGGTGACAGATCGCATTTTCCGCTATTAATGATATCGTTGCATTGTGACAGACATTCATTCCAGCGGGCGGTACCCGTATAGACTTCTGCATTCAGATATACATTGGCTAATATAGCTTTTCCTGCCCATCTATTAATGCGTCCATACATATTACCCCCTTGTTCTTCGTTCAGGGAAGGTATCACTTCACTTAGTTCCCTTACAACGAAATCGTAAACCTCTGCTCTTGGCGTTTTCTCCGGAAGATCCTGAGACATGGTCGTTACCAATGGGATATCACCAAAATTATCAAAGAGAATCCAATAATAGTAGGCTCTTAAGGCTCTTAATTCTGCCAGACCCGTTTGCTTTTCTGTAACCGATGGAGAAGGTATCAAGTCGCGTTCAAGTTTATTAATGGCGCTGTTGCACAATATTACACCGGTGAAATAGTTGTTCCACAAGTCTGAAATCTGTCCCAGTTCAGAATTCCAATTGTGGAATTGCAAGCGTTTATAGATACCCCCGTCATCCCAACCGCTTGCATTAGCAGGGGTTGATATACAACATCCCGTTAATTCCTGAGTTTGCCAATACGTGCCCACATAACCATAATTTAACGCTGCATAAGCTCCTGCGATATTAGGTCCGAAATCTGCAAGAGTATAATTATAGGTTTCTTCTGTAACAGATGAAAATACTTTCTCATCCAGGTTGGTGCAATTGATAGTACCTATCGTCAATAAAAACAAAGATATATATTTAGTGAAAGTTCTTTTTTTCATAATAATTCGTTTTAATAGATTAGAAATTCAAATTTATGCCTAAAGAGAATGTGCGGGCAGAGGGGTATCTGTATCTGTCATCTATACCGGGAGTCAGGCCTGTAACTCCGACTTCCGGGTCAATCCCGCTATATCCGGTTATTGTGGCAAGATTTGATATACTACCGTAAATTCTGAAACTTTTTACCCATTTATTCTTTCCAATCTTCGGAGTGTATCCGATTGTGATATTGTCAATTTTCCAATAATCACCATCCTGAACGAAGTAGCTTACGTACTGCAAGGACTGGTCGTAAGCCAATGGTCGTTTGCCATATACATTATCAAATGCTTTTTCCATAACATTATCTCCTCCTAATAATGAAATAGGAGCTGCGTAATGCATCTCTGCCATATTTAATATCTGAAAGCCGAATGCTCCTCGCATAGTGACAGAGAAATCAACCTGTTTATATCTGATTGTATTATTCCAATTCAGGTAAAATTTGGGAAGACCATTACCCAGAACTTTCTTGTCGGACTCCTGTTGTTCTGAAATCGGTTTGGGCTTGCCATCTGCGCCTTCTATTATCCAGTGTCCGTTTTCGTCTATATCGATAGTTTTATAACCATAAAAGTTTCCAACGGGTTCTCCTTCTTGTATTCTGTGAGTCGGCTGCTGAATGGGGGCAAGCGTGTTTCCTTTATTTTGATGGGAGTCGGAGAAATACTTGTCACTGGATAATGATAGGAGTTTGTTTTTATTAGTTGAGAAGTTGATGCCTGAATCCCAAGTGAAATTCTTGTTTTGGACAGGAACTATATTGAGAGAAACTTCAAGACCTGTGTTCCGTATCGAACCGGCATTCGCTTTAATCCATGGACTAAAATAAGGCGGCACGGGGACTTGATAATCTCCAATCAGGTCTTTTGTTTCCCGGTTATAGAAATCAATACTTCCGGATATCCTGTCACTAAGGAAACCAAAATCAAGACCGATATTCAATTCTTCTTTTTTCTCCCATCGTAAATCAGGATTAGGATTTCCATCCGGTCGCAACAGATTCGTCCATTTACCATTGTAATAACCGTAACCTCCCATGTTCAGTTTATTTAAGGAGAGATAGGGAGTACCCGGTTCAGTGCCCGTTATACCAAAACCGGCTCTTAGCTTGAGAGTGCTAATCGCTTGGATATTATGAAGGAACTGTTCCCCTTTTATATTCCACGCCAAGGATATTGCCGGGAAGTTACCCCATTTGTGATCTTCACCGAATTGGGAAGAACCTTCATGCCTTATGCTGGCGGAGACAAAATACCTGCCTTTGTAATTGTAATTCACTCTTGCAAAAAATCCTATGAGCTTATTCTCGTTTTGATAAGAAGCTTGATTAGCTTTCCCTTCTTTCAAAGCATTGCCCAATCCCATATTATTGTATGAATAGTCGTCGGACGGAAAGTCATAATTATCCATAGAAGCGGATTGATAGTTCCATTTATTCCAACTATATCCGACTAATGCATTTAGATTGTGAGAATTGCTGAACAGTTTGTTATATTGGGCGGTTAATTCCATCATGGTATTTTCGCTGCGGGCTGTTGAACGTGAGGCATATCCGTTCTTTTTGCTTATAGTGGTTGATTTATGCTTCTTTGTCTCATAATATCCGGAAAAGTTGTTGTTGGTTTCGTTTGAGATCAGATACTTAATGTCCAGACCTTCGATTGGGATAAAAGTGATTGAGGAATACGCCCTTAAGTTAGTTGTTTTATTTTCTCCTTTTGTTTCGTTTAAAAGGGCAACTGGATTAAAAATCATATCACGTGCTATTTCGGTCCAGTTACCATTTTCATCTTTAATAGGACTTGTCGGATTAAAAATCAAAGCACTCTGATATACATCATTACTGTATCCGATGTCGTACTTCCTTTGATAACCATTCAGATTTGCCTCTACTTTAAGTTTGTTGTCGAACATACGGTGAACGATGTTAATACGAGGATAAATCATATCTACTTTTGAGCGTTTTACAATTCCCTCATTCGAGGTATAATCGAAACTGGCGATATAGCTGGTATTTGCCGATCCTCCCCTGAGGTTAATACTGTATGTCTGATTAAACGGAGTTTGTAGTATTTCGTCCATCCAGTCGACTTTGGCTCCACCATCCATTGCACCGGGAATTCCTTGCTGAACCTTTTCAAGGTATTGATTGGCATTCATCATAGGAAGTTTCTTATTTATTTTCTGAAACGAAATATAACTGTTGACTTCGATTGAGGGTTTCATTTCGGTTTTACCACTTTTGGTGGTTATCAGTATTACACCATTAGTTCCTCTGGTTCCGTAGATGGCTGCGGCCGAACCATCTTTCAATACATCGATTTGTGCAATATCATTCGGAGAAACGCTGTTGAGATCTCCCTGGACACCATCAATGATGACCAAAGGAAAGGTGCCTGAATTGAGCGTAGCAACACCACGCAACGAAACTTGTGAAGTGGACAATGGATTGGCATCAGGCGAAACTACAGCTAAGCCTGCAACCTTACCCCTGATTAGCCCTGCTACATCCGGTTTTGTTGCTTGTACAAACTCACTGGCTTTCACACTCATCACCGAGCTTGTCAGTTCCTCCTTGCGTTGTGTGCCATATCCTATTACCACTACTTCATCCAGCCGCTTGGCATCTTCTTTTAATACCACTTTTACAGATGCTTGTCCGTTTGTCTGCACTTCTTCTGTAATGTAACCTATATAAGAAATTACCAATGTACCTTTAGCTGCATTTTCCAGCGTGAAGTTACTGTTAAGGTCTGTAATAGCTCCTTTGGATGTACCTTTCATCATTACGGTAGCTCCGATGATGGGGGCTCCGTTTTCATCTACTACCTGTCCCTTTACAGGGTTGGATTGCATGACTGCTTGTACTTCATTTACCGTTGCAAAAGCATCCTGTGGGTAGCCCGCATAGAGAGCGGATACCATCATCACGGAGAGGAGAGTTTTCTTTGATGATCTTTTAAAATGATAGTTCTTCATGAATTTGAATTTAAAATTAAAGGTTTCTTTTTCTTTCGATAGAGGTGAGCTCATCCATCTTTCGGCAGCAAAGGAAAA
>QWCN01008948.1_pt1 | contig 15640 bp, 10 predicted proteins | sample 1972711 | NCBI WGS metagenome assembly QWCN01 (sample SAMN09866707, study PRJNA288562) | Human gut metagenome isolate term1_stool, whole genome shotgun sequencing... | isolation source: gut | host: Homo sapiens | place: USA: California | reverse complement strand
TCAATCATCATTGCTTTTTGCATCTTTCCCATGGTGGCGGGCGACTGCATTTCCGACATTTTCAGTTCTCCATACACCTGTTGCGTTTCATTCATCGCTTTTTGAAGTCCGGCAATGCTGTCCATGATGCTGAATGGTGCCAGGTGATGAGTACCTATGATGTAGGAAGGTTGGGTTAGTCCGTTACCGGACACTTTCCATAAAAGTTGTGCATTGGCACTGAATGCCACACAGATAAATATAACTGCTCCGATGAATGATTTCATAATTTTATATCATTAGAAGTTGATAATTAACGTATCCTGCCTCCGCTTATCCAGTGTTTGGTATAATAACTCTCGTTCAAGTTGCTGACGATCACTCCTTTACTGGTACTGGAATGAATGAACTTTCCGTTTTTCAGATAAATACCTACATGAGCTACTTTCTTTTTTGAACGGCTACTGGTAAAGAATACCAAGTCTCCTTCCCGAAGGTTTCGCTTAGCGACCTTATTACTTTCTTTTTTCAAGTCCTCTGTATTGCGTGGCACTTGGGTGCGGTATACCTTTCGATACACTTGATAAACCAGCCCCGAACAATCTGTTCCTCGTTTAGAATCACCTCCACCACGATAAGGAACCCCTATCCAATCGGCTGCTTCGAGATAGAGCTTATGATCTACATTAAAATAATCCTCCAGTTCTTTTTCTGCGGAGTTATCTTCGTTGATAATATCCCGGATGATGACCCCGTGTTCCAGTAAAGCGATCCGTGGACATACATCTACGGTATGATTGAGGTTGTGACTGGATATGATAACCGTAGCCTGATGCTCCTCGTTGTATTTCTTAAGCAGATGTTTAATGATAGACTGCGAACTTGGATCAAGGAAATTGAACGGTTCATCCAAGATTAATAATTGCGGATAATGAAGCATGGCGGAGATTATCCCGATCTTTTGCTTGTTACCGGCAGAGTAGTTGCGAATTAATTTTTTGTGTCCGATTACTTCTCCGCTCATAAAGCGTTCGAAAGGGACAAGTCGTTCGTCTACTTCTTCTTTCTTGAGCCCATACATTTTCCCGATGAAATAGAAATATTCTTCCGGAGTGAGATAATCGATCAGGAAGCCATCGTCGATGAAAGCACCGGTAATGCTTTTCCAGTCTTCACTCTGGCTGACATCAATATCATTTATAATCACTTTTCCATCGTCTGCTTTCAGCAGATCCAACATCAATCGGAAAAGAGTTGTTTTACCGGCACCGTTGTTACCCACCAATCCGAGCATGTCGCCTTGATTGATTTCGTAATGTTCTATGTCTACGGCAACCTTTTCACCGAAATTCTTTTTAAGTTTATCAATGGTAATCATGATCTTCAATGTTTATATAGTTAATGATTCATGAACGTTTATTGGCGGCTGTCTCTGAAGCCTTCCATATTTTCGTACCGCCGTTTCATGAAGCGATGATATACATTTTTTATCCATAAAGGAGAGGTCAGGGTAAATCCGAGACCAATCACTAACAGGATTGTGTAAGTGATTGTTTCTCCCAAAAGTGCATTTAACAGGCTGTATAAGATAAGCGGTACGCCGAAAGCACCGAAATTGACCAACATCTGTATGGCGCTATTGTTTTGTCGGCTTGTCACTTTTTCGTTCAAAGGTACTGTCTGTTTGTTGTAAACAGCCAGTTGGAAGAAGCAGAAATAGATAAAGCCAATGGTATAGAAAAACCAGGCAAAAGCACCCAGTAAGGTAAGTTTGTTCATGATGATAGCGGGGATCATCAGTATGAAAGGTATAATTTCACCAATACTATATGTGTAATATTTAGCTTTCAGCAAACTCATAATCGATTCTTTGCGAGACATCAGACCATCAATGTAGTTGCCTTCGAATGACATTATCTGTGAAAGGATAATCATTCCGAATACGGCAAAGTTGTACACACAAATAAAAGAGGTCATGAAATTACCGTCATAGACACTGGAAAAGCTAAGTGCAACGGAGAAAGCTACAATTACGATAGAGATATTGCGTAGTGCACCTTTGCAGCGGCGGTTGCGTAAGAGCATTTTCAGTTCCAGCCGCATATATTCGCCCACTTCTCCGTAACGTTCGAAGAATTTATATTCGGAGACGTGTTTTATTTGGGTATCATCCACTTTGGCTAGCTCTGCATAAATAAGCCCGGACATGATTTTGCGGTTAATCAGCCATAAAAGCACAATTACAAGTATGGTGCCGAGAAAATAGAAAATGTTTCCCTGTATATATCCGTCTCCCAGATCCATGAAAAAATAGAAGAGGGGACTATCTTCGGGAATAAAAAGAAGGCAGCCTATTCCACCGTAGAAAGCGATAGGTAATAGAATCCACCAAATACGTTCGTTGATAAGAGTGCGGCAAAGCAAGTACCAGTAATTGTTGGCAATAATTAATAGCAGGATACCGATAAGATAGGTGATAACACCGGAGATACCGAAAAACTTGGTAATAGTGATGAAGGAAAAAGGGACAAACAGAAACAACCAGAACAGGTTGAACAGACTTAGTCCCGAGCGGATCAGTAAAAAGTCGATGACACGAATTCGTTTAACCGGCAACAGGAGGTAAGGTTTTACCTCCTGTGTCGGTGTTTTTTGTAACGGAACACGCAACAGGAAGTCCAGTGCCAGGATAAAGATCAGAACCACTGCGTTCATTACATGATATGGTTCCCGGTTGGGAACCATATCTGAAAAACCGAACGCGAATGTCGTACCGAAGAATATCAGGTAACCGGCCCAAAATGCGCCCATGACATAACCGAGTATTTTAGCAACTTTGTTCTTTTCATACATCGGATACCGTTTGGCGGCGAGCCTTCCATGTTTACGTAATTCGTTGAATATCATCATTCAGTAGATATACTAGAGAAATATTTATTTGTTTTCTTCCGGTACAGTCATAATGACTTGAATTTCGTTGTTCTGTTTCAGCAACTTGGCAAGGAAGTCTTGTACTTCTTTAGCAGTGATGCTGTTGACCAACTTTTCATAGTCTTTTGTATTATCGATACCGGTGTAGAAGTATTCGTCCATGTTATTGAGCCAGTAGCCATTTTCTTTTTGGGCGTCTTTATACTTCTTCAGCATATATTCTCTGATCTTCTGCATGTGTTCGGCAGACGGACCTTCTTTGGCCATTTTGTGGAGTTGTTCCACAACGATAGCAGAAAGGTGGTCTTTCTTGGCAGGATCAGTCTGGAATACGATTTGAAGAACCAATTCTTCTTTCGGATATTTACCCAGGCTTCCGTTACAGCTTACGCCGTATGTACCACCTTCTTTTTCACGGATTTCTGCTGTGTAAACCAAATCCAGAGCCTGATCTAAGAAGCTAAGCAGGACGTTGTTGCGTAAGTCGTATTTGCAACTACCGCTATAAAGGAACATGATGGTAGCCATCGGAGTTTCCTGTGCTTTTGCGAATACATTCTTGATCTGTCCTTTGCGGATATCCATGTGGTTGTCCTTGAAAGTCTCTTTACGGTTGATAGATGGCAGGCTACCCAGATATTTGGCGATCAACGGTTTCATCGTTGCCAAGTCTACATTTCCCACCAGGTAGAAAGTAAAGTCGCTTGCGTCTTTGTAGCGGTCTTTGTACATTTCGAGAATACGGTCGTAGTTGATCTGGTCTACCATATATTCTTTCATTCGGATAGCACGCGGATGATGACCATATAATACACTTGTAATAGTGTCACTGAAAGCAGTCATCGGGTTGGCATCCGCATTTTGAAGTTCGGCTTTCAAACGGTTCTTGTAAGATTCGAATGCTTCATTGTCCTTGCGTGGAGAAGTGAAAGTCAGATAAGTGAGCTGCATCATTGTCTCAAAATCTTTCGGTGCACAGCTACCGGAAACCGTTTCTGTTGTATTACCGATACCGGCAGCCACGTTTGCACGTTTACCGGCAAGAGCTTTGCCCAAGTCAACCTTGCTGAAATTACCGATACCACCCACCAGGGCTACTCCGTTTAATTGAGCAATATTGATGATCTCTTCGTTCGGGAATATGCTCGTACCACCGAAACTTACCCCTTTCATAACAATTTGGTCAGCTTTGAAATCAGTAGGCTTCACATATACAGTTACACCGTTGGAAAGCACTAACTTAGTCGTACCATAAATGTCTCCGGCTTTTTCAGAAACAATTTTGCCACCTTTCAGTTCTTCCGAGATCAGCGGTTCGTTAGAGACTTTGTCTTCATAAGGCTTCAAGTCAAATGACTTCATTTGTTTCAGCAGAGCGGCAATCTCTTCTTTGGTAGGATATTTCACTCCTTCTTTTTCCGGACCGGCCAGCAGAACTACCTGGTTATTATCAGTAATCAGTTGTTGCATGATCTGGTTAACAGCTTCTACCGGAATATTCGGAGCCAGTTTGTTCAGGAGCGTATATTCAACTTCAATTCCCGGAATCGGTTCTTTATCAAGGAAGTTGTTAACGTATTCGTTCACATAAGAGCCGCTTTTGGTTTTTTCGCGTTCGTTGTAAGCAGATTCTACGGCTTGCAGATAGTTGGCGCGTGCGCGGTCATATTCTGTTGGCGTAAATCCGAAGCGGCGTGCGCGTTCTGCTTCTTCCAGGATAGTCTTCGTAGCTAAATCGATTCCGTCGATTTTGCTGCTTGCGCTGATACTGAATGCTTCTTTAGTTTTGGCAAGGAAATATTCTCCATATTCTGCACCGGCACTTGTGAAAGGAGGATTAGCAGTCTGGCGAAGTTCGTTCAAACGGTTGTTCAGCATATTCATAGCCATGCTGACCATGTAGCTCGTTGCGTAATAAGCGATGGTATTCTTCAAAGAATCCGGGGTAGCATCTTGTTTGAAGAAGATGTTGACAGAAGGATTTTTCACTTCTTTGTCAGTTCCGATATAGATAAGCGGTTCCTGATTGTCTGCTACCGGATAGTAGATACGTTCGGCCGGATTTACCGGAGCTTTTACGTCTGCGAATACTTTTTTAAGTTTGGCTTCAATTTCATCTACGTTGATGTCACCTACAATAACGATACCTTGCAGGTCCGGACGATACCATTTGGCATAATAATCGCGGATATCCTGATACGGGAAGTTGTTGATAACGTCAATGCTTCCGATAGGCATACAGTCTGAATATTTAGAATCCGGATACATCGTAGACTGTGCATCAGTCATGATACGAAGCATACCGCTGTTGCGGCTTCTCCATTCTTCACGGATTACGCCACGTTCTTTGTCTATTTCCTTGTCAGCAAGGTCGATAGCGCTCGACCAGTCATGAAGGATAAGCAGGCAAGAGTCTACTACATTGATATTTTCAGTTGGTACGTTGCTGATATTATATACCGTTTGGTCGACACTGGTATATGCATTCAGGTTCGTTCCGAACTTGATACCTTTTGTTTCACACCAAGGCACGATACCGAGTCCGGTTTCATCACCCGGGAAGTTTTTGGTTCCATTGAAAGCCATGTGCTCCAGGAAGTGAGCCAAACCACGTTGTTGCGGTTCCTCAAGGATAGAACCTACTTTCTGTGCGATGTAGAATTCTACTCGTTTTTCAGGAAGTGCATTGTGTCGAATGTAATAGGTAAGCCCGTTGTCCAGTTTACCGATGCGGACGTTTTTGTCCACAGGCAGTTCTTGCATGGGTTGTGCAAGTACGAGCTGGAAATTGCAGCATATAAAAAGGACTGCAATAAATAATCCACGTAATAAATGTTTCATGTTCTATTTAGTTTAAATAAATATTTCTTTGTTATTTGTCGTCGTGTTTGGTTGTAAATCACAAATAGACAGGGAAAAGAGTTATTTTATAGCTTCCCGTATCCTGACTAACTTCGTTAACAGCCCTTCCAGGAGGTCTAACTTTAGCATATTGGCACCGTCACTTTTAGCTACTGCAGGATTCTCATGTGTCTCAATGAATATTCCGTCAGCACCCACGGCGATACCTGCTTTAGCTACAGTCTCTATCAGTTGCGGCATTCCACCGGTTACTCCACTGGTCTGGTTGGGCTGCTGCAGGGAATGGGTGACATCCAGAATAACCGGATAACCGAATGATTGCATTTCAGGGATGCCGCGATAGTCTACAACAAGATCCTGATAACCGAAAGTCGTTCCGCGTTCGGTAAGCATCACATTTTTATTTCCTGCTTCCACCACTTTATCGGCAGCAAACTGCATTGCCAGCGGAGAAAGGAACTGTCCTTTTTTGATGTTAATTGTTTTTCCGGTTTTCGCTGCTGCAACCAATAAATCGGTCTGGCGGCAAAGGAAAGCCGGGATCTGAAGTACATCTACATATTCGGCTGCCATAGCTGCTTCATCTGCACTGTGAATATCTGTCACAGTCGGAACTCCGAAAGTTTCATGTACCTTTCTTAATACTTTGAGTGCTTTTTCGTCACCGATACCTGTAAACGAATCCAGACGTGAGCGGTTAGCCTTGCGGTAAGAGCCTTTGAATACGTATGGAATTTGTAGAGCTTCGGTGATTTTTACTACTCGTTCGGCAATGCGCATTGCCATCTCTTCACCTTCTATAACGCATGGACCTGCCAACAGAAAGAAGTTACCGGCAGGATTGTTCTTAAGTTCTATCATTTTTCTTAATCTAATTATAAGTTTATGTTTCTGGCACGGATTACGCGAACTATACGGCTTTTGCAGATGTAGATTTACTAAAAAACGTGTAATCCGCGTAATCCGTGCCTGAATTTATCAATTTGGAATAATAAGTGTTGTTTTTTCCGAAAGCACCCCTACTTCCAGCGGGAAATGTCTGGGCAACAACCGCCCGTCCAAATCCACAGCGGCGTTTTGTGCCCGGAGTACTTTTACTTTCTTCGTCCGGTAGCTTTTCACTACCTTATGATTCAGGATTCTTCCCTGAATCAGCATCCATAGTCCGGAAATGATTTGCAGGAATTCCGGGCGGTAGATAACGGAGACATCCAGCCATCCGTTATAAGGAACGGCGCTAGGCGTCTGTCCCCATCCCCAGGCACTGCCTATGCATACGGTCATGATGCGTCCGCGGATATGCTCGTCGTTGATGCGGAGGTGCATCCGATAGAGTTTCCGTTCAAATATAAGAGAAAACAGGGCGGCCACGTAGGAAAGGAATTTCACCCCCCAGAAGCGTTTGGTCTGATCGGTGATTTTAACGATTCGTGCCCCCAGTCCGATATTAACAGCATTGAGGAAGTAGCGGCGTTGGTGTTCTTTTCCATCGTAGAAATTGCAGTACCCCACATCTATTTTCTTCAGCCGGTGATTGATGATACAGTCGACAGCCGGTTTATATTCGGTACTAAGCCCCCAATATTTGGCGAAGTCGTTTCCGATACCATTGGGAATCATGCCGAGAGCGATGTTTTCTTTATCTTCGGCATCGGATAGCATAATGCCGTTGATGGCATCATTTAATGCCCCATCACCGCCCACAATGACAATCGTGCGATAACCATTGTTGGCTAAAATCTTGGCAAGACGTTCCACCGAACCGAAACCCTCGGATTGTACATAGTCATAGTCTACGCCTTTGCTGTCCATGTACTCCTTAATTTCTTTCCAGCGCTTTTTTACCTTTCGGGTACCAGCTTTCGGGTTGTAAATCACTCCCCATTTCTTTGGTTCTACACTCATATTCGTATATCTATCCTATTGTGTATTAAAAATCACACTATATAACTGACAAAGATACTAAATCCCTTCCAGTTTCTCTTTTACAAAAGCTATCTTTTCTTTCATCGGCAGCTCCGCATTCATCCAATGGATGGTAAATCCTCTTCTTTCCATGCCGCGAAACCAGGTCATTTGTCGTTTGGCAAACTGATGGATCGCAATTTCCAGACCGTTGAACATCTCTTCATAGGTTAGTTTTCCAATAACATACAATGTCAGGTATTTATATTCCAACCCATAATAGATTAAATCATCCGGCGCAATTCCTTGCTCGATCAATTGCCGCACTTCATCTACCATTCCTTCGTCCAACCGTTGTTTCAATCGGCGGGTGATCTTTTCACGACGCAGTTCCCGGTCAATATCCACTCCGATAATGAGGCTGTTCAATTCAGGAAACTCCCGTTCGGGAACCGGATGGGCAGCATAATATTCTTCAATCTCTATCGCACGGATAGCACGTTTCACGGTATCTACGTCGGTAGAATTGTGTAATGTTTTGTACCGGCCTAATATTTCCGTCAACTCTTCGAGCGAATGATTTGCCAAACGAATACGTAATTCAGGGTTTTCCGGCACGGGCATCAGCTTATATCCTTTCAATACGGATTCCAGATACATGCCTGTCCCTCCACATAAAACGGGGAGACAGCCTTTTTGTTTGATTGATTCGTAAGAAATCAGGAAATCGCGTTGATATTCGAATACATTATATTTATATCCGGGATCTGCAATATCGATTAAGTGGTAGGGGATTGTACGTCCGGGCAAAGGGAGTTTTACCCGAGGCTGTAGGTCCGAGTATGGCGATTAAATCATAGTCCGGCATAGCTTCATTCTTTTATATCTGCAAAATTACGAAATAATTTTAACCTGTTTGATATTCAATCACTTTTTTATCAAGATAAGGAGAGGGAGAAGGATTCTTTATATTTTCGTTCTTGTACAAAATGAATTCCCACCTCCACGCACTGAAAAAGAATTTTTCATTTCATTTCTCATATTCTCATTGTTTTTGATAAACGAAAGATAATCAGATAGATATTTTATGAGAAATACTTTTTAAAACGGCATTTCTCATAAGTTTACCCGTATTTTGGCTCAAAATCGACCTTATTCTCATAGTGTTTCAGGGTATTTCTCATAGTCAAAAGCCATTCGTCCTTCCTTTTTTCTTTCGACTTACCTTATTTTTATCAGGAAATGAAGCTACTATTTAGATAAAATAGTGGCTTTTTGCTTGAAGATGCTTATTAGTTCCGATTGTCCCATATATTGTGGGAAAGTATTCCCATATATTGAAGGAAAACTTTCCCACAAAATGAGGGAATCCTTTCCCAAGCTGTTGGGAATCTTTTCCCACAATATATGGGACTAACGCACTGTATATGGAAACAAGCAAAAGGAATACATCGTTCTATTTATTCAATGCCGGCTTCCGGCACATTACACTATGAGAAATACCTTGAAACACTATGAGAATAAGGTCGATTTAGAGCTAAAATACGGATAAACTTATGAGAAATACCGTTTTAAAAAGTATTTCTCATAAGATATTAATCTGATTATCTTTCGTTTATCTAAAAACAATGAGAATATGAGAAATGAAAATGAAAAATCGTTTGCAGGGAGCACGGAATAGATTGTATTTAGTTCATTTTTTGTACCAATAATGAGTCTATTCATATCTCAAATTCAGTTTCATTTATTTTTTGTTGATCGTTTGTATCGTCCGGCATATCTTTCCGTTTTTATCCACGCCTTCTATGATGATATCCTCTGGTGCAGTGCTGTCCGGAGTATAATATTCTATAGTTGCTTTTCCGTCTGCATTCAGTTGTAAGGATGGATTCCAGTAGATAGTGCTTCGTAAATCCGAACGTTGGTCATTCTTTTTCTCGGGAGTGTCATAAGTCGGCTGATAGAACTCTACTGAATCGCTATATCCCAATGGAGTACATGTAATAATACCCTGTGCCGGTCTTGCCGGAAGATCCTTGCCGTCTTTCAGGGTAATGACAATAGCGCCTGCCGAACCGCGGGAACCTAAAATTGCTGCATCAGCACCACGAAGAAGGCTCAAACTGGACATGTCGCTGGTTTGAATCATGGTCAGTATGTCGTTGTCGTCTTCATAGACAACATCATCAATGACGATAACGGGTTGTTCGGGATTGTTGCGGATATGTATTTCGTTTCCGTTTGTCACACTGACCCCCGGAAGCCTGCTGACTGCATCGAAGGCCGTCTGTGCACCGAATCCTTCAAGTCTGTCTCCTTCGATAGTGTAGGTGTTGATGCCTCCTGTATAAATACTTTCCGAACTGGCTTTCTTGCGGCTTCCTGTAACCACTACTTCTTTTAGGTTGTATACTCTCATTCCACCCTCCATATAATACTGGTCGCGGGTATTTAGCAAATAATCTTCCATAAAGGAGGTTGATGTTCCATCATGAAAAGGAGATTTAGGAGAAGCTACCGGGTATTGAGGAGCATCGATCACGATGTCTACTCCGGCGAATCCTCTTTTGGTACGTGCCTGAACGAGGAAAGTTGTGCTGTCTCTGAATGATGTATTGACGATGAATTCTCCTTTCTCATCTGTGGTAGTAGTGGCAACGATGTTCTGTTTGGGAGCTAAAATACAAATAGGTCCTTTTTTGACGTTGCCGCCGAAGAACCCCTTGATACGTCCGCTGATCGTTTGTCCCTTTTCCATATAGTTGGTGAGGTTCAATGAAGGCGAAGTCAGTACATTCCGGATATGATGCCTGCGCCATCCGTGCGTCATCATCAAGAAATCTATCGTGCGAAGTGTACGCAGGTCTTGCTGAAGAACATAATACCCCGGATTTTCTACATATCCTTTCAAATCTGAAGTTAGTAGAAGGTTCGATAAGATATTATCTGCAAGTGAGTCCGGCTGGATACTTCTTCTGTCTGTAATGCTGACGGAGAAACTACCTTCTACCGGAGTTCCGTTATCATCCTTTGCTGAAATTTGCAAGGAAACCTTTTCTCTTTTTCCGTATGTAGGCTTATCCGCAAGGATTTGCCATTGATGTGGGTTTCGGTCGGGCACGAAAACTAAACGTTCGCTAAGTGCGTTTCCCTGTTGGTCGATTAACATAAAATGGGTGATACCTGCGTTGAATAAACTGTCATTCATTCTTCCAAAAGTCCTGTCGGCACTGACCGGTTGCAAGATTGCCAGCTTTCCACGAGTGTGTGCAATCAAGAATAACTTTTGAGGCCACTGGGTAGCTTCTGTTTTTTGGATTTCGTAGCGTATTTCTTTTTTGTAATGCGTCATGGAAAGAGCGATTCCTTTTTCTTCTGCGGCCGGAAGATCGAATCGCTTGGTAATGCCGTCACTAGACTTGGCAATCACATAATAGGAATTCCCTGCAATCGGGTTCAAGGTGAAAACTCCCATACCATCATGCTCCGAACGAAAAGCAGTTAATGTGTCTCCTTTTGCATCGAACAGAAATCCTTCTATTTCTGTGGAAAAACCATCCGATCCTTGAGCTTTGAAAGCTATGTTTTGATGAGCAACGGTCAAGAGAGCTCCACCTTCCGGGAAGAACTTAACGTCAAAGTCTTTTGTAAACGAAGGCAGATAGAACGTTCTCTTATAAATATATTGAGGATCGTCAAATTCTACTTCAATCTGGCGTGCGGCAATAGGCTTCAGATCCGGCAGAGAAATAGAAATCAAACCACTTTCGTCCGTCTTTCTTTTACCTTTATCTTTTATCTTTCCGTTTTCGATGGTGCGATAGCGGATGGTTGTATTTCCGAAAGCCTCTTGTGTGTTGCTGGTAAATCTGACCCTAGCTGTATAATGTGATTCGTCTTCTTGTTGATACTCAATGTTTGAAACAATCGTGTTATCAATCGAATTACCAATCTTCAGATTACGTGAATAAAAGAATTCCGGTTCCTGATTAAGCATCCAGTTGCTATATCCCCGCAAATAATAGTCACCTGCAGGGAGAGTGGGACGGAGCGTGAAAGCATTATGGAAACCTAACGAATCTCTGCGAATCTTCTTGCGTTCCACGATAGAGTCAGAACGATTGACAAGCTCCGTAATGATGAAGTTACTTTGCGTATTGTCTTGATGAGTGACAGAATTTACGAGATACCCCTTGAACCAGATTTTTTCTCCTGCTCCATAGAAAGGCTTATCTAAATGCAGATACAGTTTTTCTTGCGGAACTTTCTCCAGCAGATTGAAATACGCAAGAATTGTATCTTGTGTGTTTTGTCCGGATAATGAGGTAAAACAGAATAACATTCCGAAAAAGAAAGCCATTGAACCTCTATTCATTGAAAATGTAGTTTTGCTTTTCATACGATATATCTTTGAATACATTTATGATTTATGCATCCAGATAGAAAGTACTTTCCTCTTTACTGCCAGTATGTTAATCACCGATACGACAATGAATAACACAACACCCATGCTGATAGCTGCCCATAATGACCCGGTTTCCAGTTGTGGAAACAATAATCGGATGCTGTCTATGTAATAACTGCGTAGCCAGGAGACTAATCCGATGGATAATACAAGTACGATAACATTCAGTCCTACCGTGAGTAACTGATAAGGCAATGCTACCTTGTTGGGACTGTACCCGATTAATAACAAACTCTCCAACTTAGTCGTATTTTTTTGCAAGAGCAAGAAAATGCTCAACATCAGGATATAGAATGAAAGAATACTGATAAATAAACCTACCCCCAATACAATGCCTACGATAAGACGGAGGAAATAAGTCGTTTTTCCGGCATCCAGTTTGCCGTCTTCCGTTTCATATCCTTTCTTTTGAAAATAGCTGGCGATAGCGGAATCCGCCGGATTGCTCACTTCGATAATCAATCGCGCCGGTTGTGCTTCTGCATTCGGTGCGAAATTCTCATTCGCCCATTTCATAAAAGACTGGGGAACAAGAATCGTATTCAGACGATTGGAGAAGCCGACAATGTTTCCTTTGTACTGTTCCACCCGTCCGTTTCCACGCATCATAATATCCATTTGAATTAGCCCCATCAATCCTTCCGAGAGCTTGGGAAGACTACGGCTCTGTGCAAAACCGAAGTTGTAAAGGTTCAGATAGTTGCGGGGAATGATAATGGGGATGGTATGCGTGCTTTCGTCGAAGTGCCACTTGTCGAGTTTGATGTCCACAAACTCATCAGGAACAGACTCAAAGAACATATCCGTGGAAAGATGAATACCAGCTTCCTGCATGCCCAATCCTGCCGATACTTTGAATTGAGAAGGAGTGAAAGCCCCTATTGTTTTGGTAAACGGTTGTTTCTTCAAATCCGCAATATCTTCGGCAGAGAACGTATTACTCTTTCCTGCAAAAGAACCGAGTGTGCTGATTTTCTTGGTAGCTATGATGAAATCCTTTTTCATAAAGCTGTCTCCCTCGGTGAATACCGGAATGACATCTTTATAAAACTGCACACTAAGCAATACAATCATCATGCCGAATAGATTGGCTAAAAAGAAACCGGCCAGTTGACCGATACTGATATGTTGGCGGAGGAGCTTCCAGACAAGGGTTGGCATTTTATTTATAATTTTACGATTTACGATTTGAAATGTTGCAGTGGAGGGAGACGGCTGATTTTCTCACTTACTATTTTCCACTCATTTTTTGTTATTTATTACTCGTTACAGTTGAAGTATATGGTTGTAAGGCAACTCGATATGCTTACCGATGGAGGTTGCGATTACACCGGCTCCTTGTGTCTTTGCCTCGGCAATGATAAGTTCACCCATGATGCGGCTGTTATCATCATCCAGATGGCTGATCGGTTCATCCAGAAATAAAAAGTCGAACGGCTGGCAGAGTGCCCGGATAAAGGCAACACGTTGCTGCTGTCCGAAAGATAGTTTGCCGGCTTTCACATTTATTTTATCTGCGATACCCAGTTGCTCGAAGAATGATAAGATTTCTTTTTTCTTTTTGCATCCGGTAAGGTTATTCTTCAATTGCACATTTTCAAGAGCGGTCAGTTCGGTGAAGATGCGTAAATCTTGAAAAAGCATACTTAGTGAATGCTTTCTTAGGTCGACCCATTGCTTCACGGAGTATGCTTTGATATTGGTTTCATCGAAATTAATAATCCCCTGGTAGTCGTTGCGATAACCATAGATATAGCTGCACAACGAAGATTTGCCGGTGCCGGAAGCTGCTTCAATCAGATACATTTCTTCTTTCCGGAAGATCAGATCCTGGTGCCATACATCCGAAGTCACCGAATTACGGTCAGCAAACACTTGGGGAAGTGTTTGCTGCAGGTGAATACTATTCATACCGTTTGTTTACAAATTAATTACATGCCGGCAAATTGCTTGGCAAAGTCTACGATTTGTTTGAGAGCGTTGACGTCTTTGTCTTTCAGGCAAAGGTCGATCTCGCTGATTTCTCCTTCTGAACTCATTGACAGATAAGAAACCTTATTGGCTAACTCAATATATGTTTTAACTTCCTGTCCTCCGAAACCTGCTACCATTTTAACAACAGGCAAGTCCAGTATTGCTTCAGCGTTGATTGCAACAAAGATGGTTTTACCCTTCATATCCGATGCGTAAGGGGCATCTTTTATCGATTTGTCGGCAGCTTTGCCCACGTTCTTGTAGAGTAACTCATCATTGGTAGCATACATTTGTTTATCCTTGATACCAAAGAATATATTCATGCCTTTTGTTTTGTAGACATATTCGTCCTTGCCAAGCTGAATGATATCTTCCCCTCTTTTCAGTCCCAATGATTGCTTGTTCTTATAAATTGTTTCGAGGGCATTACCATTCTTAACATCCGCATACATCATGAAAGTAGGAGCACTGTTCATCGTTACGTTGATTAATCCGGCAGAAATATCACCATTGAACGAGCCGAACAACTCTTTTACTTCGTCTGCTTTAGCAATAGATACTGTATTGCGGAATTCCTTATTTTCGCTCAATAAGTTGTAAAGCCCTTCTCCTTTCACACCTACATTGAAGAACATCAGTGTGGAAGACGGGAAGTATTTAACGAAAGTGTTGTTTGCTTTTCCAAATGACTCCATTTGTTTTTTTATAAGCGCTTTCACGGCTTCGTTTTCAGTATAGTTTTCTGTTTTGAGGGCAATCTTGCCTTTCTCAAAATTCAGTCCTCCTACAAGAGTGATGTCCTCTGCTTTCACCTCCGTTGGTAACCCCATGCTTATCTGGTTGCGATAGGTTGCAGGGATAGCTTCCATAGAAGCGAGGAAGTTGATATCGCTTTTCTGCTTTTCCATTTTTTGGAAAGCTCCTGATTTTACAATGCTGTTATCGGTCGTCTGTTTCAACAGATTAGTGATGGCTTCTTTGGCTTTTTCAGTTTGAGTGGTTCCGCTTACATTGACTATCAATACAGTAGAATTGTTGAAAGCGAGCAGGCCGCCATTCATTGTTGTAAAACTGTAGCCGTCAGCTTCGCTTATCGGCTGGCAGATTTGTTCTTTAGCCATCACGTCGAGTGAAGCATGAAGATTGTCCTCGTTGTTCACTTTACCTACAACAGTAGGGTAAGGGAAAGAAGAGGATGAGAATACATAGAATGGAGATTCGACATCGATTCCCGATTCACCCGGATTCTTCATGACCTTTTCCAGTTGTTGGAAGGTAGCGGCATTCATTCCGCTTTTCAGTGCTTCCAGTACTTTTTGTTTCGCAGTTTCATTCTCTTTATCATCCAATCCCGCTTTACTTGCAAGGGATTTGAGGTTGATAGAGGCAACTACCGAGGCGTCAGCCGGTATCACATTGGTATACTCCGATGTTTTGGAACATGCTGCCAGAAAAACAATCAGTACTGCCAGTACCGAGAGTCGTGAAATCGTTTTCTTTGCCATACTTATGTTATTTAAAAGT